>Ga0123352_10009417_pt1 | contig 15272 bp, 8 predicted proteins | sample TergutLab28metaG_FD_89700 | JGI IMG/M metagenome (GOLD analysis project Ga0123352, IMG submission 89700) | Labiotermes labralis P1 segment gut microbial communities from Petit-Saut dam, French Guiana - Lab288 P1 | ecosystem: Host-associated > Arthropoda: Insects > Digestive system > Gut ... | reverse complement strand
ATTTTTCGTTTTTTGTTTATGTGGGGTGTTGGGGAGTGGTGTTGTTTCTTTTTTCCTGGTTTGGCCTTTGTTTGTTTTTTTTTTTTGTTGTGGGGGGGGGGGGGGGGGGGGGGGGGGGCATATACGAGGTCTCAAGCCTCTGCTTCGGTGTAGTTGAGGTCTTCGCTCTTCTGGGATATCATAAAGCATAGGTGAGCAGTTTCTTTCCGTCAAATACAAGGTCAGTCCATACGCAACTTCCATTATATATCAGATTGTTAAGCTATATGTTTCCGTACTATGGATCATCATCATCAGGTCTGTATGAAAACAATAAGCAAAAGGTGAAAAGTGCTTTTTATTTTATACAGTAAGTTATGAGATCTCAGTATGAAGATTGTTTTATTCTAATTTTTTTAATACAGTAGGTATTGCGCATTTTTATTTTGTCTGTGAAAACGCATTTTTGAGTCGAATACCGCATGCCTTCATCTTGGTTGCACGTTGATTTTCTGTCAATACTTGGTTGATACGAAGTGTGTGGAATCTTGTATTGGTGATTTATTATTTCTGTTGGTCTGGTTCCACCATCTTGTATTCTGTATGGAGTTTTTTTTTGCCGCAATCGTTGTGTTTTTCCTGTATTTGGACTACAGTTTTCCTTGTTACCTGGATGCCAATATTTTGTGTATTCTTCAATATTTTGACCACCTCATGTATTCTTAATACCCGTAAACATAGGTAGGTTGTTACCGGAGTTTTGGGACAGCCTATCGGTCCCGTCTGCAAGGGTCAAACACTTCTCTTCTGGGACTGCCTGACTGTTGAAGGTGGGACCACTGTAATGTCGCGAAAGTGAATACATACGGAATGCGGGGATCCCCCACTTCATTCACTCTCTGATGGCAGAGTATGTATTTACTCTGCTTTTTTTTAAGTGCTGACGTCCGCTCTTAATTGTGTGGCGCATTTTTAGATAATATATTGATGAAATCAAAATTCGTACCGTCCAAGTTTTTCGGTTACCGAGACAAATGTGTAGGTTATGTTGTGATGGACATTATGGCTGCTGGATGAAATAAGTACTTTTAGACTGTGGGCCTGAATATGGCTGAATATGGCTGAATAAATACGTAAATTAATAAAAGAACTTTTTTTTACTTTTCAACAGGAATGTGGGTTTGTGTTGTTGTATGGGAGAAAGTGTTTCAATGATTAGGTAAGTGGAACCCCAAATAAAATTCATAGATATATTAATATTTCTATAGGATCTGTTTATTAGGACCATAAGCTGAATGTGCGGTACGACCTAATGTTAAGAATATTACACACAAATCTGATGATGAACACAGAGTATGGAAGACGGCTTGTGATTTTTTTCCAAAATTCAATTTCACGGAGCCAAGTCAAAGGAGGCGATGTGGCGAACGTACAGATCTACTCCAAAATTAATATTTTCCGAACAAGTCTATTATGAGCTTCCAGGAAGAAATTAAATAGAGAATGCTGTAAAGGGAATTTAATAGTAGATCACAGAGAAGTGTTGAAAATTTGGGAGAATTATATTACAGAGTTCTAGGATCGAACCAATCGACCAGAAAACCTAGAAATCGAAATTGAAGAAGAAGTAGATGCAAACGAGAAAGGACCTTATATTTTGCGAAGTGAAAGGGAAAGAGGTATCAAAGAGATGAGGGATAAGAAGACTACAGGAGGTGATGATGTACCTGGAGATGTATTCGGACTGTTGGGAGAAGGTGGTCACAGAATAATGACACAAATGATCAAGAGGATATGTTAAACTAGAGAATGACCTAAGGCTTTCACTGGTTACAATGATTGTCTTAAAGAAGAAGCGAAAAGATACAAAATGCAGCGACCATCGCAAAATCAGCCTAATTGCACGTACAGCAAAGATGGTAGCGAGGATACTTAGAAGGACTGACAGGAAAGTCGAGGATGTTTTTGGAGCAAATCAGTTTGGATTTATTAGGTGGAAAGGAACTGGGGGTGCAGTTGGGATGCTGAGAATAATATCAGAACGAACTTTGAACATAGACGAGGAATTGCGTACATGTTTCTTAGACAGGCAGAAGGTATTTGACCGTGTAAACTGGACCAAATTTATGCAGATCCTGAAAGAAAATGGTATCGACTAGGGCGAAAGAAGATTGATTAGCGAATTGTACGTGGATCAGACTGTTAAAATAAAACTGGACTAAGGACAGACAAGAAGTGTGAAGATTGGAAGAGAAGTTAGACAAGGATGCTGTTTGTCGCCGATTCCATTCAACTTGTACAACGAATACCTTAACAAGGAAGCTCTTGAAGGCTTTGGAGACTTCAAAATAGGAAGACAAGTAATTCGCGCTGTGAAATATGCAGATGGCATTGTGCTACTGGCTATGGAAGAAACGGTGCTATAGGGCACGATTGAAAGACTAATTTAAATGGGAAGGTGCTGTGAGACGGAAATGAGTGTTGAAAAAAATTAAGGTGATGAGAATCTCAAGGTAGCCGTCTTCAGTAGAGATTAAGATAGATCAAAAACACCCTGAGAATGTGGAATATTTCAACTATTTGGGTAACAAGATAAGTAATGGAAATATGTACACGGGAAATTAAATCCAGGGTTGCCATAGCAACAACAGCTTTCAACAAGAAGCATACTCTTGTCACCGGCAATTTGGATTTAAATTGAAGGAAATAACTAGTAAAGTGCTATAGCTTTCTATGGCGCTGGAACTTGTAGAGTTTGGAAAGTAGATCGGAAATACTTGCAAAGTTTTAAAGGATGAAGAAGATTAGTTGGACTGACATGTGAGAAGTGATGTGTTACGAAGGGTCAAGGAGGGGAGGTGCTTCCTACAAACAACAAAAAGAAGAAAGGCTAACTGGATTGGTCACATCTTGCGTAGGAAGTTCTTCTAAAACAGGTTATTGGAGGAAAAATAGAGGAAACGATAAGCGACCGGGATAATAATAATAATAAGACGTAGGCAGCTACTGGATAACCGTAGGAAAAGAGGGCATACTGTAAATTGACAGAGGAAGCACTAGAACGCGCTTTGAAGAGACAATGGACCTGCCGTAAGACAGATTCAAGTATGAATGCAGTGACGCTGCGTACTCAAGTACATTGAGTTTAATAGCGCCATGATGAAGAGAATTATTGCGTGGTGTGTAGGACTGGCTTGGTGAAAGAAGCGTTATATATTTTCGCCTTCATCTGAGCTCGCAGTGCGTATCAGTTTTGATCAAATGTAATGTATTTCATTTTTTTATGCTGTGTTCACATTGCCACTTATTTGAACCCCGTTGACGTACGTATCTTCTGCATTGCCATCACGTGAATAATGTCGGTACACTTTTGTATTTTTTTATTGGTACTGAATGGTGAGTTTTTGGGTGTCTCATCTTTTCCATTTCGTTCAGGCTGGTTGATTTCATTTTTTTTTAATTTACGCATTAGATTTTGCTTCCACTTGCATGGCTATTTCTTAATTTTGACGATTACTATAAACTTTGTCTCTTGACATTGTGAAAATTTAATTTTTTTCTGGCTGATTACCAAACACGTGAAGCAAATTTCATGTTGTGCTATGGGTTATGTTTCCATGCTGTAGTCTGGTAGAATTCGGAAGTCCCTCCCCTAAAGATGGAAGATATTTCATATAGGCATACCGCATAACACCAAAGGGTCAATCTTTGCTGCTGTCAAAACCTTTAATCTAAGAAATCAAATAATATTTCCTGCTGCACTTTTATTTCGACTCGTGTCATTGTTATGTCAGCCGGTGTTTCACCTTTAGAAGGCTAGGATCATAGAGTTGTCTGTTGATAGTTTGTAGGGCATAGCACATGCAGAGCAGGATGTGTTGTGGATAATTAAGCTACAGTTTAGTGTTTGTAATTAAATATGTCTGCTCTCGTTTTACTTTATTTTGCAAGTCATGTACACTTATGTTAATTTCTAATTAATTTAGTTAACACTTCAAACACCAAGATTAATTTAAATCAGGGGCCGGCAACTTACGACCCGCACTGCATTTCGCTTCGTCCCATCCCTTCCAAAGAGATGATTTTTCGAAGATTTCTTCGTCTTGGAACGTCGCTACCGAATTGCCATATTTTATACTAGGATTGTGTTCAATTGGCACTTTTCCTGAGAGTTAAATATGATGACGCCATGCAGAATTTAAGGGATGTCTGCTGTGTTTGTTTTATTGTGTTTCGACTGCCTATATTTTAGTGCTGTCCAAATGAAACACGAAAGAGATTAAAGCTAAATGTACTTAGAGTTATTTTGTTGTACAGTTAACGGACAAAAATCCTTTATTTAAAAGGCTTCACATGTCTTATAGCTGATTCAGTCATGCTTTACTCAAATTATGTTTTGTTAATTTTATAGCATTGCTAATTATGACTATTTAAAAAAAACATTTTGGTGGTTCTTAATAGGATTTTAATACAGACTGGACAAATGGGAACATACTTGTATTAATATGAACTTTGTACTTTCAGTTAAATTTAAAAACTTTGTGGCCCTCTTCTACATTGCTTCTTGATATTTTGGCCCGCTCTTACGAAAAGGTTGCCCATATAAATTCATTTCTTACAATGGGTGGCTGTCCCATAAGGGCTACAAGGCTGCAGAGATTTGGAGAAGTAAACTAAATATCTGAATAAAAGTTTTCATTGGGAGACACGTACAGTTTTAAAAAAAAGCATATGAGTGAAATTATTTTAAATTCAAATACTTGCGAAGCGGTCTACGAGCTTCGGAGAGGGAGAGGGCTGTGCCCTACCGAGACGTTGCTCGTCGGGTCAACGCCGCTAGGTCTACCGGTAGGAAGAGAGCGGAAGTCAGGTCGCGGGCAAAAACAGTAACAGTGTAAAGTAGTTACAGTGCGTGAATTCTTCGCGATTAACTCTCGCCGGGAAGACTGAGATTCAGAATTCAGATTGTGGGCTACCTGATATAGTTATTTCTCAGTCATCATCAAGCAAAGCAGAAATTTATGTGACAAAATTTAACTCTGCTATGCACACTAAACATACGTGGTTGAGTGACTGCGCTGAAAAAAAAACTCTACTAGGCCTTCTCATTAATCGTATAATAGTCATAGCCGCAGCCCCACCATAAGAAATTTCTACGGGCTGCTTCTGTTTCCTAGCCACAGAGAATACATTCCGTGTCCATATAAATACCAGCAGGATTACACTTGTGAGGACACTAATCCGTGTTTTTTTGTGAGAATCTTAGAGAATACATAAACACGTTGAGTGGAATAATGCAGACCTTCTTAGAGTTCAGCGTGTGGGACACATAAGGACCACTGGTCTGAAACATCGAACAGAAAGTTAATACTAGCACATATTCTGCACAACAGAAGTTCTTTATCGCCAGAAATAGCTCTCCAGACGATGTTCCACCCCACCACTTTCCAATTAACTCTGGTCCTCTTTCATGCATCTCCGTCACCTTTACATGTAAAAACGGGAGGCCGGGGGGGTACGAAAACCACGTTCAATGTTACTACACATCAAATCTTACGTTTAAGTAGGTGTAAAACAAAAATAACACTGCTAACCAACAGGCGCTTCGCAATGCCAGTTTATAGATTGGAAATGTGATATTGTTTACTGCTCTGCCCGCCAGCAGACGTGCATCACTTGACAGGGTATCCTATGATTTTTTTTCCCCATATGACACATGAACCCAAACACTGCTGTTAGCAAAACTGGAAACTTGCTGGTACATAAAAGCCGCAGTTTGTGTGGAATTTGTCATTTTCTAACGAGCTGCTCATTCCTTCTTACAGGGGGAACTAGTAAAAATTCATGCGTGGAAATAAAATCTTCCTAGGACTTCTACTCTCGACATATGGATATGCATTGTGCATATGGCGGGATTAAAACCCGCGATGAGTAATATAAAATGGAATGTGAAATTTGTGATAGTAAATTTAGTAATTATACTTTTAGAACATTAACGGGTAAGGTTACATTGCTATACCATATCGCCACCAGGACACAGCAACCACTGATTTGTACGAAAGCTGGTAGTGCCCTGTGTATCAGGTTAAAGTTTGCTAATGCTATTGGCGTGTCAGGACGTTTAGATCCCTGAGAATGGACATTAGACTTGACCTGTTTTAACTTAGGCACCTAGGCCCTTTAGTCAACTTCATGCATGCACCGATACCGGCAATAAGAGGAAATAAGTCTGGGCGGTTCTTGTACCACGACTATTCAGGAGCTGCCAGGTTGCAATTTTGTCCGGGACACCATCGAGCCTGAGCCTGACAAATGATTTTTGCTAATTTTGTCATTAATTCAAGGCAAATGTAGGCATTTATCTCAACTAGACCGCAACCGCATCCTTCCAGTTCCTTTCCAATTTATCATTCGCCATTGGTGAGTTGCCAGTCATCCTACGATCCGAGCTTTGCAGTCAGAGATGCTGACGGAGTCGTAAAACATATAATGTCCAGTATCGTCCTCCCGATACTTGGTGCCATTCTCCATATCTTCGTCCTTTCCGAGCGGCCGTTTTAATTAAACATCTCACACACTAGATTGTAACTGAAGAATAAGAACCAACTAGATGCTACTTATTGTTGTGTTGTACTTATGATAGGCTCAATATGTTTCGGACACTGCTATGCCCATCATCAGGAGCTCACGACTGTAGTGCTGATTACCACACTGGCCGTCCCGTTCTTGGGTTGCTGTTGGTTGGAAGTTAGGTGCAGGCAGGCTGGATAAATATCCGGGCTGCAGGCTATAGCTGATGATGGGCATAGCAGTGTCCGAAACATATTGAGCCTATCATAAGTATAATAAAACAATAAGCAGCATGTAGTTAGTTCTTATTCTTCAGTTATCACAACGATGCACATCAAACATAAGATTGTCTTCCGTCTTTTCGATGTCCCAATTTTTTTTAAGAAAATAAAGTTTGCTTTTTTCATTTCAGTCGCACAGCTGCTGTCGGGTAACACACAGTAACTTGCATTTGAATGCGTTTTCAGCTATGAACCGTGTGAATGTTTCTGGTTCTCAGTAGACACGGGTTTTAGCTTTGTTTCTGTCTAGACACAGTTGCTAGTTTCTAGTTCGCACTAGATAGGGGTTGTAGCTTTAATTTTTTCTTGGCTAGACCCAGTTGCTTTGATAGTATAGAAGATGGTTTTGTCTAAATTGCTTATTGGTCCACTTTCATTTCGGTTAGACTATTGCAGATAAAACTGAAAGACATGAAAATAAAATCCGCATCTGAAAACGGCGTGTCAGCTCAATATGCTGGCAACATGTGTAGGAGAAGAACACGTTTGTAACTAATACTGAAGAAACGCTTTCTTTTATGCTTGAGACAATCACTGAATTGTTGGCCTATTCGTCTAGGTCCAACATTCTTTACTCCCAGCACCCCTTGTGAATGTTTTGGTCAAATACAATTTTTCGGTTAAGTCGTATATTATGGAATAATTTAACACGTGTAGATAATTTGCAAAATGGCCTTGCTTAGGCATTGATTTTTTAATAAAATATACCGTATTAAAATAAAGATTTGCTTATCATTGCTATGCTATGGGAATGCTGTGAATATTTTATAAGTCTGTTCACCACTGTTCTGACATTTACAATGTAGATGTTGCGTAATCATATCTTGAGGCAGTGAATGACTTCGGAGCAACAAAACATCGGTGAACATCGATGGAGTTTCGGACAAGCCCGATTATGGTCTTTTCCAGGCCGGAAAAGAACATGTGTAACTAGAACACTGAACAAAACCGTATAGACCTGTAAGTAGTTAAACATTATTTTCTGCAAAATATACTCTAGAATATGAGAAGACCCCTTTTTGCAGAAGCTTTTTGCATGCTCACACTATGTATGAAAGCTAAATGTTTTGTGTAAGACAGAACAATTGGTATGCACGGTACTTTTTGAAACTCGCCTCTTAGACGAAAATTACATTAGCTAACAGGAACGAAACTGTCCAGTGTATATGAATGCCCGTGTTACAGCCCAAAAAAAAAATTCACAAAGAAATTTATATGAAAAGAAATGAGCTGCTTTTGTGTGCAAGAAACCAATTCGTATCGAGAAATACTGTAAAACATTTTTGAATAACATTACCGCGAATATCTGTTACTTTTGTTATCCTTTATGTCAGTAACACATGTACGATTTAATTTTAAAATGTTCAAAGCTACTTGAAAGTTAAGTATAAACTGAATCTCCATAAACTTCCAAATCTCTCGCCGGATACCATGCTGAAGCTGTTCCTTCACTTCTCCACCAACTCTTTCTCTAATGTTCTTATTAATGTCTCCCATCTTCTCTGTCTGATCTTTCAAATTGGCCTAGGCGCCTCTACAGATAATTTCGTACCAGAACTGTGTAAAAGACCTTACGCTCCTCTTTATTACTAGACTTGGGACCTTCCTTTAAGTACAGTATAATGAGAAAGTGTAAATCACTAAGTTCATCGTTTTGTAATATTCTGCAGTTTCCTTCTTAATTAAGTTCTCCAAACCCGACTACTTCGCCTTGCTGATTCCTAGAACAGGTAAGTAAATAAACTGCCATGTAGTTCATGAAGGTCTATTAATGTGGATGTGCTTCTGTGAAGGTTATGTTTTGAACTTATATTTGAGGTATCAGAAGTGCATAATTAATTTTCCGTGCACAAATGAACACGAGATCGGTGCTGGTTTGTTTCCCTGCCGTACAATCCTTATTACAAATGTCGCGAAATTCATACCAGACACTCACTTTCTTAACAGTATGTGGCTAACTACGTCATCACAAGGATAGGCATTGTCTGCTCCATTATACTTAATGTCTTATTTTCTGGCAGCAATCAGTCATCCTCTTTGCTCTTGGACTGAATTGCCAGTTCCCTATTTACACCACCTCATTCTCAGAATTCTTAAATACATTTAAAGAGAATGCTTAAAGAGTTCACAACTTAGTCTATCCTCTTCTTATGCTTTCGTGTTAAATTACATTTCGAGCCTTTGCTCTTGTTCCCTCGCTTGCACTTTGATGTTCATTTCAGTTCTCACACCTTCACTTATTTGTTTAGTGAACTCTAATATAAGTGCCATTGAAGACTCATTCTTGCAGCTTCTGTTCTTATCTAATCTTTTAGAAGAGTTCAGTGTTTGCATTAAAGTAGTTTCTCCGTAGGCCTAATATCTGTAATATTGTACAATTATGGACGTATTGTTGCACAGACCTTTTGTTAATAAAGTGCATTTTATAATTCTACATGTGTCGACGTGTCTTTATTTTGTCTTCCAAAAATTTAACGGTTCTCCCAGAAACATGACAAATAATTACATGCTTTCATCTGTCCAGTCATTTTGTGTATAATTATCTATAACACTGAAGTGTGCCATTCAAATGATTTTGTTAGTGGTTTTTTGTAAATACGTTGGTACCAAATATTTCTGTTAGTTTAGCCAGCTTCAAAATAACTCCCTTGTAGTTCCTCTCTTTGTTGTTAATAAGGTGTGACAGTTATCAAGAAGCAGTAAGCTGGACGTAAGCTCATTACAGTAAAGTTCGTCTGTTTTTGCTCTGCCATGTTTTGGCGGTTTCGTTTTTGTATATTGTACAGTATGTTTCATAAATCATTCGAATAAAGGACAGGACAAGCAACGTACACATTATGTAACATTGAGGGGCGTTGGTGCAACCGTTGTTGCAGTGGAAAGACAATAAACATTACACATTGTGAATGTGTATTTGTAGCCTTACGTATCCAGCATGCAAACGCTAGCGAAATACTGTCATCTGAGGCCTCTCCGGCTCTACACTATTTTTTTTACGTTATCTCATAAATGGCACGATTTTCGAAAACAAGTTATTGAACATAAAGCATGTGTTTTGTTTTTCTCCAAGCGAGATATGTTCATAGATTTGTATTGGTCTTCCAGGTAAGTAACCGTTGATCTTGTCAGATTTAATTGATTCCTGAAGTGTCTCAAAGGATTTTCGAAAAATACTCAGATATGAAATTTACTGAAAATCCTTCCAGGGGGAGCCGAGTTGTTCCACGCTGACGGACGGGCAGACAGACACGACGAATCTAATAGTCGCTTTCGAAAATTTTCGAAAGCACCTAAAAGTATTGCAAATAAATATGGACTTTACACTAACGCTAGTGAGTTTCTTACCTTAAGCTGTGTGCTGGTAAGGCTGACAGTAATGTCCAGTGTATTTTCCCTCGATCTGTACTTTCTGGTTACTGGTAGAACAAGGCATCTTTACTTTCTTTCGTAAGAGCGGTATTGACGCATATACTCCACGTACAGAGTAGGGGGTGGACATCCCGTACTTGTCCTGGCTTCTTACTGAAAAGGTTTCACTAGACCAGTAAGGTATTCAGTTAAAGAGAAAAGATAGGAGCTTCACTGTAGCAATCATATATATTAATATGTATATTTATACATATTCTTTAAAATCTGCTGCGTGCCATCTGAATTAGTACTCGTAATGTTCAAATTTAAACACTATTACTTTGTCTGCAATTTTTGTATTCAACACAGGACCACATTGCTGCGGCAACAGAGTAGGTACTTCTAAAAACCAATTATTATGTCTGGCCTATATAAAAGCAGAAGCGAAGCACAGATGATGAAAAAGGTTTGGTTTTTAAATATTTTGAACTTTTGTTTTAAGAAGCCCCATTCTTTTTGAGACACTAAGTAATGAAGTTCCTATATTTTCATAAATCTTCGCAGGATTCCGGATTTAATAAAGTGGTTTCGTGTGCACGATCAGAGCTGGCACTTGAAGGGCGACTTGTTACCATCATACCAACAGGACCAGTCATAAAACGCAGTGACTGCAGGAACCTCCGCCCTACATTCCTGAGATGTTGGTACTAATGTATGCCCTCTGAATTAAGAATTCCCGAAATAAGGTGTTACATTTCAGGATGGTAGCAATGGTAGTCTGAGAATACTGGTATGACCTGTTGGTGGTAGTAATATGTTATTCATGTCATGGTCCGTGGTCATATTTTAGCCGCTACCTCTGTAGTCAGATTATCTTTACGATGATTCCCTAAAGCAATGTTTCCCAGCTTAATTTCGACACGGAGTTCTTTCGCTCTAGAAAGAGTTTTACTGAACTCTTAATACAGTTCTTATATAAGGAAATGAAAAGCTAGACCACGAACAAGGATAGGGATAACTTAACGTTAAGCAAGGATTTGATATCAGCTTATTATTGAATTGCATATGTTCAAAAACTTTGGATTTCTTGAATAAGAGAAATGATGCTTAGAACGATGCACATGATCCTTCGAAAACAAGCTGAGACACCACAATATACAAAGAAAATAAATATGAGGCAAGAGACGTTTACGAATCGAAGTGTGTATCTTGTGAAAAAGAAAAGGAGAGTACTATAGCAAGTTAAAGGTAGGACTTTTAGGAAAAGTAATATTAAAAAGATAAAACGCAGATTGTAATATTAGAAAGAAGGGGACATAGAATCGGGGCACAAGATTAAAAGAAAATTTTTAAAATATCAAAGAAAGTTCAAATTTAATAAAAAATTTGACCTAGAAATGTATATAAAGTCAAAACTAATAAATAGTTCTTTAAATGAACACCTTCCGCTTATCGTATCAAACACGCAGTCAGGGTGATCTACACAACGAAAGAAATACGGACTATAAATGACTGCAAACAAATTCTACATTCAAGTGAAATGGATTACAGAAGCATAGCTATGGATTTGATTAATTCGGAATGATCACACGGAAAAAATATAAACATAAGTGTACATTTTTCACAGGTGATTTATTTTTTGGGGAAATTGCATTCCTGTACTGATATAAATTATTTGTAGGTACAAAGTTTTTACAGTATTGTACGTGAAATCGCAACAGTGAAGTGCTGTACTAACCAGTGTTTCGTGATATAATTATTCTTACCCCATAATAAGGTACTGCTCTTGTAGTATCGGAACAACACCTGTTTGATGAGCGTCTATTGACATTATAATTTAGCTGTGCTATAACAAAATATCATTTTCAAAATATGAATATTGTATTAGCAATTGACCAACTTAATGCACAAATTCTTGTTTTTTTTATAAGTTTTTTATATTCCTCTACATGTTTCGAGCACTGTTGTGCTCATCATCAGGAGGTCAAATTGTATTATACAGCATCTGGTATCGTTACACTCTGTAGGTGGCCGTCCGGTGCGCAACCTGCGTACCGGACGGCTCGAAACGTGTAGAGGAATATAATAAACGTACAAAATAAAACAGAATTTGTGCATTAAGTTGGTCAATTGCTAAGATTATACTGAGATGCACGGTTAGCAAAATATCGAAATATAACCATGAATATTGTATTTATTCTACGAGTAATATTGCAACACTTATAAGCATTTGAACGAAAGAATCCTTCTCAAAAAAAGGAAATTATTTCAAGAGAACTTTACAGTAATCTTGACATTATAATTCAATATATAATGAAATTTTTTGAAGGAACTCTTATTCTCACTTCGTGGAACTTCTCGGGGTTCCACAGGACACAGTTTGGGAAACATCGCCTTACTAAAGCATTGTATGAAATATTTCTAAGTTTATGTGTCTATAAAAACGTACTGTGGCACAGATAATGTTCCTCTACTTTGAAGTCTGAAAATACACGAAATCCTCTTTACATTACCACGAAGCTTATGTAAAGTTGTCGTTGAAATTAGAGACTACTGCAGTATTGTGAGATTGGTACCACAGGAATCAAAATGATGTATTTCTGTGTCTGTATTTTGTATTCAGAATGAGATGTGGGAGTTGCTAAGTCTCACCAAAAGACTAATGTAAATTTGTAAGTCGACAGATTATACTCGTTATAATGCAATTTTATTGGTTATGGAATTGTTCTTTCAGGATGGTGAACAGTGAAGACTGTGCCCACGACTAACTAGACAGTTCAAATACAGATAAATATGTTAGAAAGGTTTTGTTTGTCACTCAACTTTAAAATTAGAATGCATGACGGACACTTAATGTTTATGAAAATTTATCAGAGTAGAATTGATTTAATTACGTTTAATAATTTCATTCATACCTAACGGAGAATGGGAGTGTGTCCACATTATAAAACCTAATCAGTTTAATTTATATAAGGAATTAATCGCTGTTTTTTAAGAATCACGCGAAACACATGACAGATTTTGTGGGAAAAGTGCAGTGAGTTTTATTTATGAACCTGGTGATATGCTTAATGACCACCGAGCCTCGAAATCTGAAACTCAATTTTGTAGCCTATTTCAACTTTCTACTTAAAAGAAAACTTAATTCGAAAATATAAAATGACAATTTGTTTAGCACCTTAGCTTCCCGGATTTTTGCTCAGCTTCCCAGATTTTTGATCCACGTTATACGCCACAAAATAAGGATAGTCAATCTACTTTCTTCTCTCCGTATTTAAAGGCTATTAGCCAAACCACGTGGATTACCCAACACGTAGGATGTTTGATTATATATATATATATATATATATATATATATATATATATATCTCCAGTGCAAAGTTTACAATTCACAAATTTATTTTAATGTTTTTCTTAGCGAGAAGTTTAACACTTGACAGAAGTATAAAAAATCATTTATGTTGTCCTATAAGGTGCATTCTGTTACTAATTAAGACAGTAAACATACCCTTCTGATCGAACCTGCGAGCTGTAGATGTGTCTTCTTTACGGGCTTCGAAGCAAATCACGATTAAAAATGACTTTGAAATTGGACACTAGTCTACGGTATAGCTGTGACAGGTCGAAGCGTGCTCGTAGTACATTATCTGTCAATCTGAACACTTGGGAAGGAGTGGAAAGAACATCAGAATTTTCAGATGTGTTTGGCAGGCCCGTATGTAATTAAAAAGCGAGGAGGCCTCGTTATGAAGCTGTATAGTTATTCAGAGCTGTGTTTATAGGGTTGTACTTCGTACTTTTGTACACCTTAATGATAATTTCTGTTAATGTTTATCGGTCACTGTTAGGACTTTTTTTGAGTTATGAGGTTTTCGCAGCGGTGCAGTTGAGGATTTCGTTTTTCTGAGACGGGGCTTCGTGAAAAATGGGTGAACGGAACCGAAGTTTCGAGGCATCGTACAAAGTCTTCGTTTTAGGAGTAGATGAGTCCTAGAAGATTCTTCAGTGATGCTGCGTTATATCAAATAAAAATGAGATCCTTATTTTGTGTTTGTCTTTCTTTGGTTTATTCATAAATTGTTTAATTTTTTTAAATTTGCACATTTTTATACATTTTTGACTTCAGCTTATCAGCAATATTGTATTCTTTCCGTAGGAATTACCAGCTAGAATATCTTAACGGATGTGTCTATTACAATATGTACCTTACATAATATTAACAGGATGTGTTCAGAGTTGAGAACTGGATGATATTTTTAAATTGACAAAAACCGCTGTGCTCATGTGATCCATCAACCCCGAAAATGTGTACTTGTGTGTTTTGAAGGAAAGGTTTTGGATTGCCTGATGTCGAATCTTCAATTTTATGCACATTCTAAACAAATCCTCTCCCCCCCCCTGCCCCCGTTTCTGCGCGCTGCCTTATAACAGCGTCAGTGATGGATTTGCTCTTCATGTCCTCGCATATTCCGTTGAGATGGCCTTCTGTGAAGTGAGTGCTATTTGGTAATGGAATCTACAGGGTGTTTCTGGTGAGTCAGTTTGTTTGAAACGTAATGCGCGAAAAGATACGGTATTTTTAATGCAAAGAGCAACCACTTAAAGTGATTATATTTAGGACCTCCATGTTGCTGGAGAGAAGGCGAAGTCAGACATAAAATACCGTAAAATTGCGTGTCAAAAGCAAAGGATGTAAGACATATGAGTATCATATTTTCAGTTAAATTTTGTCAAACGGAAATTTGAGACGTCAATGTGGGTCTTAGATGTTTCTTTTTAATGTTCGACATTTCAGACAGTGCATACAGATAGGTTGTTTTGGGTAACGAGGAAGTTGTGATGTTGTTTTGGATAAGGACGAAATGGTTTCTGCGATGTCAGGCTGTTTTGGACAAGTGTGATGAATTGTTTCTGAGTCGTCAGCTCATTTATTGGGTAAGTGGGGCAAAAAGAATTCTTGAGATACAATTCAGTCTTGGAGAGTGGGGGGGGGGGGGGGCGAAGATTTTTCCTGTTGAGAGTTCCCTTTTCCTTGGTTTTTTTAAAGGGCATATAAGGTTTGTTCTTTGGGACGAAAAAATCCGCGTTTGAATT
>Ga0123352_10009414_pt1 | contig 15275 bp, 6 predicted proteins | sample TergutLab28metaG_FD_89700 | JGI IMG/M metagenome (GOLD analysis project Ga0123352, IMG submission 89700) | Labiotermes labralis P1 segment gut microbial communities from Petit-Saut dam, French Guiana - Lab288 P1 | ecosystem: Host-associated > Arthropoda: Insects > Digestive system > Gut ... | reverse complement strand
ATATGCTGCAACTCAACATCTAATGCTCCTGATGATGGGCGTATGTACCCGAAACATGTCGAGCTAAGAATATATCAATAAAATTACCTCGTTGCAACAAGTTGGGATTTCACATTATCTCATGAGGAAGATTCACGGTCAAACAACCCACAGTACATTTCTTTCCCTGAAAATATTCCTCAAGCTTTTTGTACCAAGACTCGAGAACATAGAAGCCTTAGGAGATGTCTGGATACAGGCATGTGTTCCAGATGTTACATTCCCATAGCACAACATTGAAATCTGCTACATATCTTATTTTATTAAGGGCTATAGCGTTCTTGATTTAATGGACTAATCATGCAACTGTATAAATACATAATTGTCCAAACATTCTCCACTAACCAGACCAGAAGGTGCTTTTCCTCAGGACCAGATACCTCCCATGTGTCAATGCCTATTAAGGTTAGCGTATTGTTAGGTGGTAGACAAACTGAGTTTATCAGTCCAAAACCCGCCTTTGGCATGGATATCTACCATTTAGCGTGTTCTGTCTGCAGATTGCAGGGGTCTTGCAATAGACGAAACTTGTCACGCATCCGAAAAGATTCAATATCGCTAATAATAATTATAGTTTCTTTAAAATGGCCCCAATTAAATCCAAATATCTATCGCTATAGTTTGAGAAAGAAGCTGTGTATTTGATTACGAAAAGGAAACACCAATAGCTGCTTTAGCACGTCAGATCTTCGATCACAAAAATAATTGTTAAGAAATCCTTTGATTTGTCTCATTATATTCACACAAAAAGTGTGTCAAACCACAAATCATTAATACACCACAGTGCGCAATCCTGATCCAGAAAAATCTATTTTTCTTCTTTCCTTAATATTCCCTTCTTAAGCACGTTACTTAATGATGCTGTCAGATATTAAGTTCATAGACTTTAGCCACACTGACTTTAATGATACAGACAAGGAAAAATTGAAGTACTCGGAGAAAACCTTGTCCCAGTGCCATTTTGTCCACTGCAAATCCATTATAGATTCGCCTGGGATGGAACCTGGGCATCAACCGTGAGAGGGAGGCGATTAACCGCCTGAACCATGACCCTGTATAACACAAATCTTAGTGTTCTCTCATCCTCACCTTGGTTCCCCAATCAAAGAATCTTACACATTTTTCTTTCACGCTTTCTTTTCCCGCAAAGAACTGTCGTATATAATCTCCCACGTTATAGTGATTAATGCACAATAATCTCATGCTATCTGTAGAAGTGTTCAAGGTCTACCTCTGCATCAACTTTTATGTTCGTTTTCGTTAAATATTATCTAAGAACTGAAGGCGGATGGTGTCAAATAGTGGAGGATGGGATTTCTTACCAGTTCGGGTACTTTTTAGTGAAGTGTGTTATATTACCATCCGTTTCCAATACTCGAAGAGATGGCATTACGAAATCAAAGAGTAAAGAAAGGTTTTACTCATTTCTGTGTTATATTACATTTATACAAAATGACTGTAAGAAGGTGAACATTTCATAAAGATTTAACATCACACAGCCGTCAGCCCTTCATTCAACTGTAGTAACGCTTCTCACAACCTCAGAAGCTTACTTGACAGTCATGTTGGTATTATTCACGAAAAATATTAAGAGTCTGGAATATGAAGATTTTGCAGTGTCAACATATTTTCACATTCATGAAAATTATTTTAGTTCTGAAAAGGTCGCGGGAGAAGGAATGTATACACGAAATCAATGCTGCTATATACCTAATCTCTCTCCTAAAACACTTTTTCTTGTGACTGCAGCCAATCCTCAGGATCAGCCGGAGAACTGTCCCAGCAGCAGTTCCGGAGCAAGAGGAGATATCACCCCGCTGGCCAGGACGGTGATAAGCTCACTAATCATACCCGTGGCCTCCTGTCTCATGGTGAAGATAATTCTTCTGTGGGGACACCGTGGATGGGTGTAGTACAGACTTTGCAGGACATGGCCACGTGCATCTAACCGTCATTAAGACAGTTCAAGCTCGATGGAAGCTACGAAAGGAAGAAGATGCAACCAAAATATCACGTATTGTCTCCTGTTAGAGAATAGTGTGTGACTTCTAGAATGTCCTGTTTGACAATATATTGGTTGATCTTTCGAGCACTATTTTTAAAATGGTAAAAATGTAGATAAATAATTACGTGAAAATACCGCGTTACGCTAAATTATAGTCAGCTGGAGGATGGCTAGGTTGATAAGCTTGCGTTGGTTATACGTCAGAACAGATCCCACCGTTCCCTCAATTACTTTGCTTGCGCTTCTACAGGCCAAAGTACTTGCATAAGAATCTAGAATCAATCATAAAACGGTGGAGTAGAAAGAGCGCACTAAGCCAAATATACACTTTTCGGATGTTTCGGAACACAGAAACCAATTTCTCCTTTACGATTCACAGCATTTCAAATATTACGCGATCGGTAATTTAATCAAAAGTATAAATGGCATTCTAAGGTCACCCTGTCCATTCACTATGAAAAAGTGAAAAAAAGAATCTCATCGAATGAAATAACATATTAAACAAAATAAAAATGACGTAATTCTGATCCAAGAAAATGACATATTACATAGTATTCTGATATTATCTAAAATGACATATTACATAGTGTTCTGATATTATCTAAAATGCATGATACAATAAGAAACACATATTTCCCCAATCTCATAAAACTTGCAGACGTGAGAAATGCAATCTCATCTTTGAACTAAATTTAAGGCCGAAATACCATCTTCATTCATTAAAAGTCTACTAAAACAGAGTATAATAGCATTCGTGAATGAAAACAGTGTAATAAAAGTACGCATTGCGTTTTCCTAACTGATTAATGTATATTCCCGTTATTTCCTAAAGACAGCACATTCAATCTAGATCCAGTTATTTTATAATTAGGTTTTAAATGTACAACTTGAAAAAACAACCTGTCATATAATCAGAGATGTCCAAGACGTGACCCTCGTAACATGTGATGTGTAGATTGTATTTTTTGTAAATGTACACTAAGTGATCTCTGTGCAATTATGTTCTGTTCAAAACTAATTCTACGTGAGCACAGGAATGCTGTCGTGTTTTTGAAGCCTACGGAGTGTTTTGTTTTCGTAGTAATTAGTCCTCATAACCATAATACAAAGCCATTTATTTTGACATTATAAAATTAATTTTTTATAATATAAAGTGTGTACGGACGTCAGATATAAACACAAACAATTAAATTGTACGGTGGCAATTTAACGTCAGTAACGAAAACGGAAATGGGACGATGAGTAAAATAATTCGGCATGACATATATATATATAGAGGAACTTGCAGTAACGCAACTGATGTCATGCCAAACTTCATTCCAGCAACTTTCAGCAGGCAGTAAAGCGAGCTAAGTTGCGGGTTGTTATAAGGGAATGGATGTCTTTGTATTCATTTCGTATTGACTATAAGAGCTACATATTATGCATAAGTATTAACCCTTATCCTGCTAACGTGGAAAATATGGTGAGCTCCTAATAATGCCAGTAAATGGCAGATGGGATTTAACTCGGCTTTTAAAGGGTTCAAGTAATTGTTAATTGCATTTAGTTCAAATTCCAGTAATTAATAAATACAGGTTTGGATAGACGACAGGCGAAGAAAAGTGTCGCAAGAATGCCACACTGAATCCATACGCACATTTATTAATTTTTATAGAAACCCTCAGCCACTCATTATATTGATTCAAAAATCCCGTAACATTACGTACACACAGAAGAACATATCCACATTATTTAAAAGTAACTCTTCATATCTCCATATCTTAGCTGTAAATTTATTGATTACGGATTTTTATTTCTGGCGAAAAATTTCAATGAATTATGTTCGTTAAATTGCGAGCCAATTGGCATAATTCCTCCTTTGTCTATGTGATACCAAAAAGCCTGTGCCTTGAAAATGAGCTCTTCAAATTTATGGCCTATGTGTCTTGGTTGAACACACATTAATTTCTTTAGTCCTAAGCAATTTGCATTTTTTACTAGAGTCTGAAATTTGTCGTTTCATACCGTGTCTGTATAATTGCTGTTACTTAGATCATATAATCAAAAATGATGCTTAGTCTACAAATTAACTGCAAGACACTTAGCAACATCCTTTGAATATTGCATTAGATGCGGTCACATCCATTGTCAACAGATCTCGTTTCATGCATTAAAAACTTTACAGTGTCTTCTATGTTAACAAAACTTTCTAACGTTGCAAATTTTAACATGCGTTTTATAAATTTACACTGTATTTTAAACACATTCGTAGATTTACATGAGTGTTTTCTTTTGTGGATAGTGAACATGTAGCTTAGAATTACAATTTATCAGAAATGAGACTTTTTACTGGCGATAAAATATTTTGGTATTTGAAGAATAAAAGGCCAACTTGATGTCACTTGCTATTTTATTTCACTTCTTATGTGCTCAACATGTTTCGGACATTAATATGTCCATCATCAGGAGCTTGCGACTATTCTGTTGAATCACCACATTGGTCGTATTATTCTTGGTTCGATGTGTGTTGGAGATTTGGTTCGGCTGGGTTTGAGTATTTGAGTAGTATCCGTGTTGCAGGCTGAAGCCTGCAACACGTATACCACTCCAAACCAACCACACGAAATCTCTAACACACATCGAACCAAGAACAATACGACCAATGTGGTGATTCAACAGAATTTTCACAAGCTCCTGATGATGGACATATTAATGCCCGAAACATGTTGAGCACATAAGAAGTGAAATAAAATAGCAAGTGACATCAAGTTGGTCTTTTATTCTTCAACTATCACAATGATGCACGGTCCAATATAAATAAGAAACATAAAATATTTTGGTATTATGCACCTCTGTATACAATTTAAACAGTAGTGCTAGAAATATATTGGCATAAGTGAACTGACATAAATTGAATAAATAATCATTTATATCATCAAGGTTCTTGCCCATAGACCTTGATTACAGTTAATTGTTGTAAGGAACAAACAGAAAGTAATACTTACTTTCAATTTTGATAAAGCATTGGCGCGCCTTCTAATCGTTACGTAACAACCCTGATGTTTCCTATTTCCGTGGGCAGTTTCTTTTTTCAAAAATGCAGAAACATCCCACCCCGTAAGTCTGTTCTCACATTTTTGTTGTACTTGCTTAAGGTCTGTTCCGTCTGTCGCCAAATTTCTTGTCATAACACACATTACGTTGTTGTACACACAAAAAGTTTGTAATGAAAATTTACCGGAATTAGATACCTACAGAAAAGCAAATGTTTATATTTAAAAAAAAAAGCCGAATTTGACTTTTGCAAATAAGAGTAACTCGTGTTAACGTACTTCGTAAAGGGAAATGCGTCTTCATGAATTTTACATTTAGTGAACAGGCAGATTGTACTCAGTAAATGTACCAAAACTGAACGACATATGTTCAATTTCAAACTGAACTGAAATTACCCTCCCCCTACAAATGCCATACCGACTCTGGAGCTTATCCACCCTCTTTACTATGGTACAGGTAACACTTTGCAAGGGTGAAATAGTGAGAACCTAACACTAGCCATCACCTAGTTTCGAAGTTCAAGAATGCGTCACGTTACTATCAGGCCCGCACATACGTCTGCATGGTATGTCGGTTAGTGGGAGAGCTATCTCTTCAAAATTTAATAATTTGTTGTTATCCAATATGGTTGCTTAAATCAAAATTCCGCGTGTTACATTACACGAATCTGTATTGCTTACAATTTTCTATCTCGCGTTAATTGTTTCACAAGGCAATTTTTCCTTACGAATATACTTGAAAGTGAAGAAACGAATGTGAAGATAAACGTAAACTTTAAGACCCTTGTTTTATTTTAAGTACAGTTTTGTTAATAATGTGAATATTCCCGGTAAACACAGCACACGCGACACGTTTTACGTCGCAGATTCTTGTTTGACATTCTGAGGACCGTGCATCGTGATATAATCGTGTAATAGAAGCCAACAAGATGCACTATTTCTCAACTTCATTTTGATATAAAACTCTATATGTTTCGGACAGACTAACTGTCCATCATCAGTAATCTTGATACTAAATTCACAACCACTGGTATTTGTTATACTATTTATGTTGACTGTCTGCTAGCAGACAGTCAACATAGTGCATCTTATTGGCTTCTGTTATACGAACGTAGATCCTTGCTTGTTCAAAATCGGCTACAATCACAGTTTGTTAGAAATATAAATGTAAAATCCTGTGACTTAAAGTAATACATTCATGAATGCTATTTGCTTGTATTTGGAGAGATATGCCACACATGAAAGATATCCAATCAGACATCACGAAGTTGACTGAAGGAAAGCTGATTCCTTTCTCTGCATGTCATTTCACTATCACTGTCTGAAGAACACGAACATAAGCAGTATTAAATATCATGTGGTGTGAGTGCAAAAATGGCATACTATTCAAGCAGGGAAGTTTGTTGAAACCCAAAAAGGTGTTTCCCATTATAACTAAAGATTCGAAATAGATAAGCTCCTAATTAAATGATTTTGGATCTAAATGATCTCAGACGTGAGATATCCAGACGCTACTGCATATCTGAAAATAAATATTATAAACTTTTAATTTTCTAGAAATATCTTTTCCTATAATGCCTTATTATAATTAGTTGATATTTATTACAAAGAATGTCTTCTAAACAATAAATAGTTAGTGCCTAATAATCTTCATATACAACAAGATAAACCATTGCTAATTCTGAATAATACTAAGCTTGGCTTTTACAAATAAATTTAAAAATTAGGCTATTTGGAAATCTTTGTCCTTCGAAATATTTAATTATAAGATATAGCGTTTTGAAACCCTGCACCCTTAAAAATTAATATTTTGCACTATTCTGTACCAAGCTACACCAATTAAATTTAAAACATATCTCAGTATTTAAATTAACGAGATCAGAAAATATTCAAATGAACAGGAAATTAACCAAACATATCTTTAAAACGGTGCAAATATATTTAAGGCCTACGTCCTTTTCGAGAGATATAATCTAAAGAGTAGGTCCCACATAAATACATAAAAAAATACAATTATTAAGTAACTGAGGATTATTTTAATAATCTCCCGTTAGATGGGCATAATTTTTTAAGTTTATGTTATAATATTAATTAAGAATTGTAGTCTTTCTTATCTGACAGAGGTGAAAATGTAATATAAAGTAGAATTTTTAATCATAAGAATTTATCGTGATTTTAAAAGACAATAGGGTACACATATCTCATGAGGAAACAACGTAGTAAAAGGCACGCGTTGCAGAATTGTGCAGATTTTTTAACAGATTATATGTTGTGTAAAGTAACTAGAAAATTCATTCTATATTCAGTAAGTGAAGAGAATTAATATGTAAATGTCGCTGGAAAATTTTTATGTTTCTTGAAGAATTGGCCCTGTATAAAGTGGGAAAAGAATTTTGAGAATTCGGTATAAATGTGAAACTTTTTAAGTTGCTCTTACATTGCAACTAGAACTACTGGCACGTGAAGAAGAACGTTAAAACATTACATTTCGCGTTAAATATAATGTTTATAGTCATTAAGGTCAAAGTGTTTCAGTGATGACAACGGATATAGATTATATCAAGAAAATAAATTTAATAAGTGCTTCGAAACTGAACACGTTTTCAGTTGTATGACAATGTAGAGACAATTTCAATTAAAGGACACTGGACCCAGCGCTTTGTGTGTAGTTCCACTGTGCAGAAACAACTACAACTTGTACATATCACTAGAAAGGTAAGTTCTCCTAGAAACCTTTACAAACATTCCTAGTTGTAAGAATATTTCTTCATACTTATTCAAATGAATACATTTCGTCAGTCACATTTAAATATATATATATAATACTTTTGTTCTTTTGACATATGGGAAAATATGTATATAATTACTAGGCTGTTTTACTGATTCTCAATGTTTCGGAACTCACAGCACTAAACTCTTTACATTTATAATCTGCCGCAGTAGCCAAAAATAAGCCTACTTAATTCAGTTTGTGTGTTTATATAGATTCTATTTAGTATTATGGTTCTTAGATGTTGTGTATGTATGTGTGAGTGAAAATGTGAGGCCACTATTGTTAACGAGTGCTTATGTGAAGCTTGTAACATATAGCCTACACAAAACCTCACTTCAGTCTTCGCAAAATAGATTAATACTTGCCTAATAACTTATGGCACTTCCATATACCCTCCAAAATAAGAATTTATATAATGAAGCATAAAAATAAAATTAACTCTGGCATAAAATAGAGATATTTCGCTTGAAATTTTTTCTCATGAACGTAAATTTGACTCGACACTTGGCACTTTAATTTATGTATCCTTCAGACTTTTAAAGAATCTACGTTTCGACAGTTAAGTCTCTTTCACAAAATCTCCAACATATAAACCTAGACAGCTCTTCAGTGCCAGTCGTATTTTACATTTATTTATTCGTGTTTCTGTAAAGATTGAAGAAATCAATCTGCGTAGTAGTTACTGTTTTCAAAAGTGCATTACAAATTTCGCATATGTGATTGCAAAAGAAATTTTATCCAAGTATGGTTTAGAGCTGACCATATCCAGTAGGTATTATGGCGATCATATGAAGGAAATTACATGGACAAGGCATATATATATAAAAGAATTTGAACAGATGTACAAAATTTTACTTAGGAAGCCTGAAGACATTGATGGTACTTGCTTACTTACTTACTCCATGGTGCAGAGTCCTTCTTGAGCAGCTAGCTGGTTTGCGGCTAGTCGAGAAATTCTCCGCATTTCACGGGACCCGAAGGTTCATTACCGCACTCACAAGCATCCGAGACATTGATGGTATAATAACATTATTAAAATGCCTTTACAGTAAAGAAGTTTAATTTATATTTTTTAGACAGGAGAAGGGAGGACAAGATACTCGTGCTTAAAGAATCGTCAAATATTTGTATGTTTTTAATGGTGATTCTTAATATTTCTCTGCATTGTTGAATGACCTAGCATCATGTTTGGGAAGCCTATTTCATATTTCGTCCTTGGTTTAGGGTCAGTAGGCTGTTCAGTATTAGGTCTAATAATGTGTAGAAGCTGGACCGCAGAAAAGCAATAAAGTCAGTGTTACATTTAGGTCATATATTAACCCTTAAAGAACGGTGGTTTTGCATGGCGATTAATGAGGTATGGACATAACTGTAGAAGATGGTTTCCTAGGTATTTGCGAATAATGTTTCTATCAACATGGATTCAATTGCCAATAGTTATTGTACGATGAGTGTTAGCAAATTCTCGTACTTGCACTTCTGAGAAGGGAGCGTACAGTTAATGGAGTCAATTATGCGCTACGTGGCTTGATAAAGTTTGTTTCCAGCACTGAATGGCGCATGATGTAAATAAATTTCAGGCTTATCTCTTTCACTTCTACGCCTATCTTGCCACTCGACTCAGTCAGGCAGGCCGTTAGTCATTGGAGTTTAGCAAAACACCCCGTCATTCACGACTGTAATTTCGTAATGTGGACAAATAAAAGCGGCATATTGTACAGTACGAGTAGTTCAGTAGGTGTTCTTGTCACTGTGTATCCGCTACTTTAACCTTTTAAAGCCTACTTGTTACGTGATGCACAAACAGGTTTAACATTCAACAATTATACGCTGTGTCCACACTGTATTTATATGTTTTGTATTTATCTGAAAACAAACGGCAACTTGTGCCACTTACACCATAAACTGGTTGGTTTTTATAACCGAGATGCACAGTGTTTACTGTGCGGTACGGACTGGGTCTTTAAATAAAGCAGTCTGGGCTTCGTCTTTAAATAGTTAAAATGCCAATTATGTATGTGGTAACAGAGTATGCTTATGGTTTAAGTGTATGGTTTTTATGACCGTACTGCAATGCAAGCTGTGGCGGAATAACAGCGACTCCTTTCGATCTGTAGAATATAACAAACCGAAGAGAGTTTAATCAAACGCCTCTTTAATTGCACCAACAAAATGCACCATATTAATTCGTTACGTAAGTTTACTGTGTTGCTCTTACATGCTTCGGTGTTACAACATCATCGGGAAGATCTCTGTGTCCTTTACTTAAAATCACATGCTTATACGCATCTTTTACCTATGGTTACTACAATAGCTACGTCGTAAATATAAAAGGTACTGCTTGCATTACCCGAAGTTACAATGTTTCATACAATGGTTACTCAAGTTTGCCGAGCACTGCGAGATATCATTCCACTTTCCGGCGTTCGCATTGCAGCTGCACCGAGTTTAGTAAAGTTGTCGATGGAAAAGTCAACGCTGTGCAGATGATAGATTATAGTCCAAATGCCAAATCGTAAAGAAATGCAAGAGGTCTGGATGAGCTGCAAACGAGAAGGTGGAGAACTCTGCATGCCACGTGCAGCGAGTACAAAATCTCGGATTTGGCCACTTTCTCAGAGGCTGGAATTTTGCACCTGACTTAATCGTCCTTTGTGTCATTAGGTCCTATAGACGGAAGAAGTGCAATTCAATTGCGATTTTGTCCGTAATAAAACTGTCATGTGTGGTCACAAAACAATTCTCACGCCCTTGGAAAAGTAACACTCAAATACGTGTCATTGTTTATGCGGGGTTGCAGCTCTGCATAGACGGGCGACTTGTTCTTTTGTCTTTAAAAAAACGTCTTCCTTACGATTTCCGCAGAAAGAATTTTTCCGAACTTGGAGGATGTGCCCTCCAATAGACGAGAAAATATATGCTCCCAGTGTGAACTAGCGCATTCTCATTTGTCGCTGGCATTTAAGTATTTCATTATTATTACATATTATGTAAACATTTTTGAACACAAATATCTGGGATATCACCTACATTTATGTCCATGCCGAATTTATTGTCCTGCATGAATTTCACAAAAATCAGACTCTTGCCACATATTGCATTTGTAAGCTTCTCACGTTTCTCGCATCAAAGAGCGGTCCATATTTCCTTACATAGCATTAAGAAGCTGGTCTTTAAAATACGTACGCAGTATACTTACTGTGAGATCGGGCTGAATTTTTAAATATATACAGATAAATATCATGCTTCAGAGGGCTTTATACAGAAAATTGACAACCTTAACTTCATGCATCGCCTTGTATTGGGAATAAAGGAAGGCACATTAACAACCGTCAAAAACACTTCATAAAAATAATAAGTTAACTAGCTACGTGTTTCGACCCTCTTTGAGTCATCTTCAGGCTGATATTTGAAACAAACCAGGAAGTATACAGATCATGTGCAGTATGGAAATCTCGCTTCTTACATGTTTTTTTACAAGTCTGATCTTTACATATAATTTGATCTCAAGTTTAAAATTGAAGATTAAAAAATGACAAGATTAAAATTATTTGAAATTAAATGAGTGAAAACAGTTATTAAATTCTTCAGTTTTTAAAAATTAGCGGTTGTATAAAGTTGTGTTTTTGATGGTTGTTAAACTGTCTTTAGATAATTGAAAAGCATTGCATGATACAGAGTTGAGTTTCGTCTATCCGAATTAATTATTGACTTCTTTAAATTAGACGTCACATCATCGTCTTGAACATAATATGCGAGTTATTCAAACACCATCTAATTAGTAAACAATCGAGAGTACTCTTGTCCAAAAAATTCCAAATAGAGACGATTTATAGAAGAGTGATGTAATCGAAGATCCAAAACTTCAGCGATGCTAGGCTTGACGTCCTAGAAAACTTGAATCTTGGTGCTTTGAGACCCTCAAATCTTGCAGTTTTGGAAATTTATGAGAAATAAAAGATACTTCAACAAGAAACAGACTTTTGTCTTAGGCGGTATGTGACAAATTATATTCTAATAAGGATTTCAAGAAATTGACAGTGTTTAAAATTTAACTATTTAATGAAAGAGATAACAATAACAACAACAATAATAATAATAATAATAATACGGATTTAATTTTACTTGCCAATGAAGATTTAATTTTGTTCCCTATTACACTTTTAATTCCAGCATTATTTTGTGCCTTTTCTCGCTTTTATATTTATGTTTGTGAAGATGAGCTCAATTAAGACAGACTGAAGGTGAAGTATTTCACGTTTCCAATATCCGGTATTCGGATGGTCGAACCTTGTCTCATTTTTTATATTCAAGCAAAATGATCATTTCCTTTGGCCGTTCGACTGTGCAGACTTCTCTTCTGCCATCATTGGCCAGCAGCATACCAAGTGACCAAATAAGTTTAACTAAATTAGAACTGCCGTACTACTTATTTAATTTTGTTTAATGACGTTTTGTTCTTCTTATTTCAGCCTTGCACGTTCCACAGTATTCTCCAAGGTTTCCTGCTACCAACTGTTTGTTCTCTGATCAACAGTGATGTACTACCTTATTAATAATCATGATTGCAACAAAAACAGGAAAAGACTTCCTAAAAACTAATTAATACGCATTGTTATCTTTTAGCTATAAACAGAGATTCTCTTTGCTGCCTGCCTCACTTCCAAACATCTACTTGCAAAAACAGTACATTGAATAAAATAGTTTGCAAAATTGTTAAGAAATGAAAACGCATATTGGATTGCCTCTGCCGCTGTTGTTAATGGAACTCTTAAGTAGTAAATAATCATAGAAAATGCTTCCTTTGGTCATCTGCAAAAATTCTGCCTTTCTACTTAATTTAAACAAATAATTACAGTTATTCATGTATTTTGAATATTTCTGGAACTTTGCCTTCATAAGCTGGTATGGAAGTTTGATTTTGTAACCTACAATCTACACGTTTAGCGTGTATTCAGGCTAAATTCTAGTTCCTTCCAATTTAATATGTATGGATGTGTATATATAGATATATATAATGTATATTATTTATGCACTGTCGCCAAATATTGGTAACATGTACTTTAAAGTCATTTATATCCCAAACAATTGAAACCGATAACTGAAAATACATTATTTCGCAAGCTTTATTTAAGTGGCAAGGCAAAATTTTTGGCAGTGTTGTAAGCTCATATTTTAGTGAGAGCTTTTTTGCTTTCCCATGAAGCAAGAAATATAAAAATATATACAACCAAGATATGTACAATTAAACATATAAATGATTAAGAGCAAAGGACGATTCAGAAATGATGTCGTTAAATTAGACTTTCTTCCTTTAATTATTTTTGCGTTGTTAATAGGGAGAGGAGAAGAAATGTTGAAGGAGAAGGCAAAGGTTAGATGTTATTCAATATAAAGCACATTAGATGGCAAATTTGTGTCATTAAGAAAATTTATTACATCGTCGAACATACACATGGAGCGGTTGAATTGGGTGCTTCAAAAATATACATCATTAAACTCTTTCATTTCTGACACTGGCAATTATTACAAAACATGCAATTAAATAAACCTTACATACACCAGACCTCCAAGATGTCTAAAATATGAAACAAAAGTACCATAAATTTGGTGGAAATACTTTGACTCTCTTCCTAACCCAAAATAATATAACTCGAACCATGTGTCGACAAGACTTGCCACAAGAAAATACTAGGTCAATTATATTCCTAATGTTTGTCAACCGTGTTTGATGACGTCATTTCTTGCAACCGTCTCTTCTGCGAACAATTCACATCTGTGTACATATTGAATGTCTGTGTTCTCATTTGTACATATTGGCATAATTGTTCTGAGTTGCTAATAAAGGCACGGTGGGCACAACCGTACTGAATCATCGTTCTAATGAAAATATGAAGTTAATGTACATTTTATAACATTAATAGATTTCATAATTTCAAGGAAACGTCTATGTAAAGTAAGGATAATCATACGTTATATAAGGTGTAAAATTTGTAAAGAATGGGATGCATGTTTTGCCAGGGACTGGAAAAAAATGAAGACAGAATGGTATGAAATATTTGTGAAACAACATAAAGGCCTGGCATAATTAATACGCCTTTTCCACTTCAAAACAAATTGGATTACTTGTATGTTGGAATTTTTAGAATCAAGTTAAGTTTAGTTTCTGAATGCAAGGATTATTTATTTCGCGTAAAAATTTCTCTCAGTTGATCATCTTCACTTGTCTATTACAACGCAATTCCTGAATTGCAAAAGAGCCCCAACGCGTGAAAACTCGACAAAACGGATTGTTTTATAATAACATAACATTAATTCCTGTATAATATATTATAATATATGTGTATATGAAGGGGAACCGCAGTGGCACAGTGGTTAAGGTGCTGTGCTACAAATCGGAAAGTCGCTGGTTCGATTCCAGCTGGTGTCAGTGGATTTTTCATTAACACTATGGCCCTGGGGTCGACTCAGCCTCTAACAGAAATGAGTGCCAGGAGTATTTCCTGGGGGTAAAGGCGGCCGGTGCGTAAGGCTTACAACTTCACCACCATCCTGTGCCGTTGTCATGAAATCTGGGAACCTTAACTTCTTGGAACCCTCTGGGCCTGTTCAGGCCTGTAATGGGACCGCTTTACCTTTAAACGTGTATATGCCTTTCAACACGTTCTATCTCGGTCAATTTTTCACATAAGTGTGAAAATTTTAAATTAAACCTACTTCATTTTCCCTTGTTATATTTCTACAAAGATTATATTCTGGTACTTGAAAATTACTTTTTTTTTTTGTACAACAGCATAAATATAAATATTTTGAAAATGAATAAATTATGTGAATTGCGATCATATTTAAGGTCCATATTAAGTTTTAAATTTGGTATGTCATTGATAAAAATAACAATAATAATATGCATCTTTTATTATGTAACCTAGAAATTGTTCTGAGATTTGTGTAAGCAGTATGCTAAAGATAATTTTGGTTTACACAGAATGTCATTTTTTATGAACAAAGGGCAATGAATGAAAAAAAATATTTAAAGGGTGTCAAAAATGCGCCACATTACCGAAGTAAAACTGAAGTTACAAATGTGAATTCAAAAATCCACTTCCCTAAATATATAGGATTTTTCTGGACAGAACTGTTGTGAAGTTAATTTATGCGTCATGGGTTTGGCCCGACCTCACGTGAGAATGGTCCGACGTTTCGGCCCGAATCAGGCCCGTAGCCAGTGGGGTGCAAGTGACTACAATGCACCCACTGTAAGTCTGGGTGCTCCTGCTAAGGATTTACAAAATACTAAAGAATTCTAAAAGACATGCGACATCCTACTTCAATCAAGTGTTGTTGCTGTCGAACCGACTGGAAACGGCTCATTTTTAAATGTATATATATATATATATATATATATATATATATATATATATAT
>Ga0123352_10009413_pt1 | contig 15277 bp, 15 predicted proteins | sample TergutLab28metaG_FD_89700 | JGI IMG/M metagenome (GOLD analysis project Ga0123352, IMG submission 89700) | Labiotermes labralis P1 segment gut microbial communities from Petit-Saut dam, French Guiana - Lab288 P1 | ecosystem: Host-associated > Arthropoda: Insects > Digestive system > Gut ... | reverse complement strand
ATGTTCAGGAAATTTTCCCCAATTTATGCCGTTTGTGAGGTAATGCGTTTAAATGTCGAGAATTATATTATGCGATTCTAATGGATAAAAAAAAAAAAATGTTATGGGAATTTGTTTCTGATATTAAGTGTGGCGGTAATTATAGTAACCGCTGGGATTTACGAATATTTACTATACTTAAGACTTAATTTTATTACTTTTAATTTGTCTACGTGTATATTTATGTAGTGCCTCCCGAGTTGGTACCCTAGCCTGCCTGGACCCGTCTCGTGGAGACAATATTACTAAAACGGTGCCGTTATTGCCGTCGGCGCCGAGGTCTCTAACTTCTGTGCTGCCACCAGTCAGACTTACAACCAAATTTAAGTTGTCGATATCTGGCGAAGTACTCCACCACAAAACGAAGTAAAATACAAATTGCACTAGTCTATATATGTCACTTAGCTTATCTAATCTTCCAGAGACATCAGTTAGTAGTTAACAGTACGTCAATTATGTCAGCCAAATGTAGTAACTAACCCAAACATTTACTCAATATAAAAAAATAAAAATACACAAACGACCACAATTTACGCTGTCACCATATAACAAATAAAAACTTTAAATTCAGTAACTGTCCAAACACTCGTTTCACCTTCCTGTATATAGTCCAAAGTATACCGGGAATTTAGAATTAAATTTCTAAATAAATTTTCCTAAATAGTCGTTTACCGAAATTGCTCAACTCGCGTCAGTTCACTCAATGGTTCACTAATACGTTCAACACAGCTTACCTTGTATATTTAACAGAAGCCTGCGTCCCGTACACACAATTTAAAGTCTTCTTTAGTACAAAAAGTCAGAGCAATCTTCACGTTAAACAAACACACAAATACTACAAAAATTTCCACGATAATGAGGACGTTTGCCTAGTTACATTGGACTATATAAAGTAAGGCTGCATACACACTTTGTATAATAATTTGTGAAGTTCCAACATTATGAACTAGAATTAGACATGGGATCATTTTATGTACTGAGAATTGGTATCATACTCTCTTGTGTTATTTTTTTAGGTGTTACCTTTGTTTAATTCTACATGATGTTAACATGTTTGTTTTTTTTTTGTATTGCTACACTTATTACCGAGTTATATTATTTTGTGTTTTGTAAAGATGATTCAATTTTTTTTTAAATTATATTTTGCCCCAAATTTTTACTTGAAGATGGGCAGGTGTAATAAATGAACAAGTTACTTTAGATTTGAGTAGGATGGAAGTCTCTTTCCTTTTTGGCCTGATTTTGTAGACCCTTGCACAGAGCAAGGTGGTTTTGTTTCTGGTCACCTTGCAGCAGATGGGCATAAATTTTGCAGCAATCTGCCTCAAATCTTTGGTTCATATGTTATCATGTACCATATGATGTGCCTAGAATGTTGCCAACATCAAATATATGCATTCCTCATAACCGACTCAAAGCATATTATCCACATTTTCACCAGTCTCATCTCATGATGGAGGACCTGAACATTCAAATATAGCCAAAGCTTGATGACTTGAAACATGAATACCATTCAACAATTGTACCCTACTCATGGTGTCATCATAAAAGGCTTTTTTTAGCATTCTGTTAGTCTCAGAAGCTATTTTTTTTACAGTTAAAACAAAAACTTGTAGCAAATTCTCTGCTCTTTAAGGTGTGCCACTTCATTAAACTATAACAATCACAGAAAGCACTCAACATGAACACACTTAAATGTCAACTGCAGAAAACACAACATTAAAGTACAATGATGCTCACCTCACCAATTTACAATAAATTAATTCAGATGTACCTACTACCATACAGCTGCCTTATATCCAGTCAGCACTCCAAGTGATCAGTTCAAAAACTTTTGGCTGGCACCTCATATAAGAGGTAATATGGGATAGCTGCAAAGCCAGTAATGTGGCCAACTACTGACAAAACAGTCAGATAAGCAAGATTAATGCAGTTAGTACAGTGACTGACTAGAAGTGAACACACAGAACTTAATTATAAAAGGTAAGCCCAAACAGCTAACTTAATACAATGACTTGCCACAGACTGGATGAGTGAAGTTTCATTATAAGAAGTCAGCCACAGCAGCCCTGTACAATGACTGGCTACAGAATGCACAAGCAGTATTCAATTATACAAAGCATACCAGGGTATGTGACAAGTGGCTGGGCACCAGTGCTTCAAGTACAATAAATTATCTTACAATAAATTATCTGTAGTAGCTCAATTACTGGTGACCAGTGACTGGCTTGATGTGCATGAACTGATAAGACATGATGCAGGATAGAGCAACCATACAGGGCCTGGGTAAGGTAGTGCAATGCATATATATATATATATATATATATATGGCCTGGGTGCTCATAACAGGTATTCCATTCATAGAAGGAGTGGCGACTTTTATTTTCAGTACTGCACCCAGACAAACACTTGGATTCATCCAACATCTACCAACCAGTCAATTTATGAATACATGGTGCTATACCTCCATTCCCCCATATGTTCCAGAGTATGAAGTTTCATGAAGCATAAAGACAAGTTTACCTTTACTTCTTGTAAAAACATATAACATTATATATCACACTTGACTGTAGAAGGCACGAAAAATGTCATAACCAACGAATCCATACCAACATTTGATAAGGAAATAACCACATCATATCCATGACTTGATGTTCATGTATTAAAACATCCCCAACATTAGACAGCACAGAATCAAGAAGGCACAAATTATACCAAAAGGATCCAGCACATCATCAGAATGACACATTCTCAAGTGTGCCTTGTTCAGGGTGGATCCAGTTCATACACTGTGTCAACACACTATATCAACAAAAAGCACAATTGATGATACAACTTTTAGCTCTGGAATTATTAAAAAATGAAAAAAGAAAGAAAGCAAAAGAAAACACCCTCTCTGTATTTCATGTAAGTTATACTGTATAATTCCTAACCCTTAACATTCTGAGGTTATCAGCTATGTCACAGAAGGGTCACAAACCAATGTTTTGGAGACCTGCTCTAATGCCATCATCAGGATCAATGTAGTAAGAAACCTGAAGTCACTGAAATATATATATGTATATATAATGCCTAAAAATCAGTCTATTCATCACTGCCTAGTTCTCAACAGCTTACAGGTCCAACAAGGAGGTAGGAAAATGAAACAAGAATGTGTAGGAAAATGAGACAAGAATGTGATCAGCTCTGTTCAACCTACAAGGTCTTACATGATCTGAATTCAAACCAGGACACACGAGGTCTTCATTCTTTGTGTATGCTCAACTGTATGTTAACCTGTACTGTGTTCCCTCACAATGGCCTTCTTCCCGCTGTCCATCTCGATCCTCCAGGAACCTGCCCTCCTTGTCCCAGCACTGTATAAGTTTGATTATGGGGTTCCACGCCTGGTATCCTACATGAGATTTTTTTTTGTAATGGCATTACTATGTGGCTATGGTTAACTACGATAGTTTGGGCAAAGCACCATTAAATGATACAGCTCTAAGCAGACAAGAGAAGCTCTATGGTGGGAGCAGGTTTACATCATACACGAGTACCTTTTATCAAGTCCCTGAGCACATAAGCTGCCAGGTGATATCCCTGTGGATGCAGGCTTCTTATGGAATAAACCTGCTGTGTTTGTTTACTACACACCTGTCACCTCTAATTGTTTTTATATTGAAATGTAACACATTTTATATGCCTTGCTGACAGATACTTCACCAGGCACAACACAATCCATGTCATCCTCAGCGAGCAAACAGATTTCAATTCTGCAAGGACTTAAATTTACAATATTTTCGAGTGTATCATCAATGATACGGTGCAGTGATTCTAGTTGATATGAGGCTAAAACATTTGGTAAGTTACAAAATACCGTGTTCTGTGAATGAACAAGGTATGAGAGGCGGTCACCAATCACCAGCAAACCAACCACCTTACCCCCTTAATTTTTCGACGAGAATGAGGTAATGTAACCTGCACTAGTGAAAAATGAAAATACGAATGTCGAAAGTACAGTTCATGAAAAATATTATCTGACCTCGGAGTGAAAAGCGTATCACTGACGCAGCTGGTACGTCGGAACGTTAAGAGGCGTTGCAGAATGATGTCACATTAATTTCATAAAACCGAAAACGTATTCTGCACTTTTACCGCCCAGAGCATACGATAGTCCCCACCTGTGAAACGAATGCATGAGGGTTACTAAGCATTTCCTGCAAAGTATATTCAGAATATCTTCTTCCTATCATTCAATCTTTTGATTGGTTGATATCTTTAATTCAGGAATTGTTGCAAGCCATTCTTTTCACTGCTGTATAACTGTCAGCTCCTGTGTTTCTGGCGATTTGCTTTAAGTACTGTAGTCGAGGTCTTCCTACAGCCTTTTTCCCGGATATTGCTCCTTCAAGAATGTTAACTACATCATTATACCTAATTATACACCCTACCCATGAGTGGCGCCTATTTTTTAATATGTGTAAAAGTGATTTCTTCTTTCGCCCTTCGAAAACCTTTGTCATTCGCAATTCTAGCTGTTCATTTTATTTTTAACATTCTTCTCCAGCACCATGTTTCAAACGCATTTACGACCATTTCTTCATTTTTTACTATGGTCCATGTTTCTGATCCATAAAGAGACACATTCCAAATACAATTCTTTACCATCTCATGTGCATTAAATGTGTACATTTTTCTCCCGTAACATTTTTCACGTTCATTTAAATGTAATGATTTGCACTTCGAGTATCTTAATTGCAGCAGAAACGAACATTTGAGCAAATATAATCCAAATTCTGCAAACCACAGCACTCACATCATCTCTCAACAAAAACGTAGTGAATTTTGCAAGAATAATCTGTGGAGATCCGTCGTTAAACTCTGATCCATGCGTCCAAGCTCCAACATCATAGCGCTATACTAGATGATCTGTGTCATAGAGAATAGGCGGCCATAGGCATAGGAATCTGTGGCGTACAAGTAGCGGTTTGGGGAGTGTGAGACGGAAGTAGTAATAAGTTGTATTAATGCGATATATTCGTGGCGTATTTCATGAAAATCAAGTGGGTGTATCTGCTTTTTATTTTCGAGTGTCTGCGATTGTGAACTGAAAGTTTTATAAGCGTAATTAGCAGTAACCATAAAAGGCAAGCATTTTAAGGATTTACAAAATGGCTGCGAGTGATTCATCGGGAGACGATTCCCTCTATCCAATCGCAGTTTTGATTGATGAATTAAAGAACGAAGATGTTCAAGTAAGTTTGATATGTGATGTGTTCAAATGATTAGTATGTGTAATACACACAGCTTCAGACAGTAATTTACAGGGCTGCTAGTAATGTTACATAAGTCATGATTTTGTTGTGTTTGATGTTTCAGCTTCGTCTCAACTCTATAAAGAAATTGTCGACTATTGCACTTGCATTAGGTGTTGAGAGGACACGCAGTGAGCTTATCCCATTCCTGACTGAGACTATATATGATGAAGATGAAGTCCTTTTGGCTCTGGCTGAGCAACTTGGGAATTTTACCGCTCTTGTTGGTGGCCCAGATCATGTACATTGTTTGCTTGTAAGTTTCAGTTCAAAATTTAAAATTAGTTACATAGTGTTATTTTCAGATGCTATTATGTCTACGAGTTTTCAGACTTTCTAAGTTTTATGTCTATATGATGGCAGGCCCAGGATAACTCCATGTTCCTTTTCCTTGGTCTCTCCAAGCAGATGTTAGGTTAAGACCGAAAATAGGCCAGGCCATATCGCTTTTTCTGCACTGCTTTCAACCCTCCGTTCATGGTCACTGTACGTGTATTGTTATAGAACTTAATTTTGTGAGAAAGCAAGTCTGTGCTGATAATTAGTTGTGTGGAAGTATAAATATCCCAGCAAGAAACAGCACGTCTCTATCATAAACCAACGAGATGGTGATCTAGAGACCAGTGTGGAGAAAACTGACTGTCTTATAACCGGAATGCATAGCCTTCAAAACTTAGGCCTCGTTACAGCATTGAAGTTTTCTGCATAAGGTGATTTTTTCTTGGTGATATGTGGGTGCAGTAATGTTTTACATGGTAATATTTTTCTTTATCCATGGTATCTGGAACACTCAGTCTTATTTGTGAAAATACTGCATGCTTAGGACTGGGCATGGTCATCTCAAAGACAAATATTTTTAATTGCCTTTTGAATACAATAAAACATGCTGATGTTAGAATCCCAGGGACCCTGCAGATATTCTGTTTGACCGTGTTTTTCAAACACAATGTTTTTTCTGCATGAAAGATATTGCATACTACATGTCAGTAGATTTCTGAAACAATCACATGTCAGAAATTTATGCTGTTTGGATCGAAGAATGCACATGTTCAGTTTTGTTTATTTTTCATTCCTGTATTTTATATGTAAAAACATTCTGTTAAATTTTTGTTGAGCACATTTTGTTGACTGTCAGGACTGACACAAGATTTCTTTTTCTTATACATCCTGGGAGGAAGTGTGTGAACCAAATAGTATGAACATAACAGTTCATTTCCATTTCAGCATTTGCTCATTTGTGTTTGCTAGTTATAGTTTTACATTGAGTTTTAGTCTGTATTCTCAAGACTTGAGAAGTAGTGCGTTAAATGCAGGTACACAACACAAGATTTGTTGTAGAAGGTTTTCACTGTACTACCAATATCTCTGTCGGTATGCATACAAACATGGTGTACCTTATCATTATTGTTAGACAGTGTTAAATTTTAACAGTTTAACCTACAGGATGTAGTATAGTATGTACTTATGCTCTTTATCATGGATGTGAATATCTAGCTTTCATTTATAGTTGATAGAAGATGTGCAGATATTCAAGGTGAAACTATAGCACAAATGTTATCTCACATTTAATGTCTTTGTGATGCCAGCAAATGTGAAGGGATGGTTGAATTCCATTGGTTTTTGATTTTAAATGTGCCACCTGAAGCAGAGGAACTAATCAGTAATGAAATATGTGTTGTTGTCATAAACTCATGTGTTGAATGGTCGAAGTGATAAATTTTATGGAACACGTGTGAACACAAACAAGACATTTCCACTTTATAGTAGTGGAGTGTTGTATGGTAAGTTATTTCTTGTCTCTCTTCCATCTGTTGCCTTATTCAAACTGCATTGGGTTATGAGGTGGAGATTAATCTGGACAGTAGGTGAACAATTCATTCAGCACATCTGTTCATTTTCTGAAGTTCATTTAAGATGGGAGTATGATGATGTTTATAGGTCTGCTGTAGAAATTTTTTGCCGAAATTCCTCATTATTCATTAATTATATTTATTTTGAAATCATGTAGTTGCTTTCATGTTCAGTGCGCATGATGTATTAATATAGTTCTTTTGACATTCCACTGTTTTGTTCAAAGAGATGTGTGTGATTGCACAGTCAGTGTTTTTTGCAGTCATAGCTCCACTCTTTTTTAATCTTAGCACTTAATGGAGGTGAGAAGTTAGCTTCTTGCTTATGATTGTCTGATTATTTTTCAGCAGTTTATTGTATGTCTGCTTAATTAATTAAAAATTAGGGCCAGTAATGTATTGGATTTTTTCATTAGTTGTGTGACTTTATATTCTGTGTATGTAAATTATTTTCTTTCTCCATCACTCAAACTCATCATTCACACCTGTGATGTAATGTTCAATAAGAAGTGAATGGTGTATTCTGGAATGCTTCAGTCAAGAGAAGGCTGAAAATCACATAACATATAGCAACTAATTAAGTCTCACTCACTCACTCAATGGAGCAGAGCCCTATCATGAATAGCTCCTCAGCTAGTCACGAAATTCCCTTCATTTTATGGAACATGAAGGTTCATCACCATATTAACTTGTTTCTATTCTGAGCCAGATCAGTGCAGTCACTGCTCTCATGATGGATTTCATGAATATGCATTTTAGTATTCTTACATTTATGTTCAAATCTTCCAAGTGGTCTCTTTCTGTCAGGTTGTCCCACCGAAACCTTGCAGGCATCTTTCCTCCTCCCATGTATAGTGTGTGCCTAGCATGTCTCATTTTTCTTTGATTTGGTTGCTCTAATAATATTTGGGTGAGGAGTACAGATCATCAGTCTCCACAATTTGCAGTTCCTTCCAGGCCCATGTGACCTTATCCCTCTAAAGCCCAGATATCTTTCTCAGCACCATATTCTCAGACACCTTCAGCCTGTGTTCCTCAGTGTATCAGGTTTCACACCCGTATAAAATAACAGGCAAAATTATTGTTCTGAATATTCGAATCCTCAAATTTTTGGATAGCAAACTGTGAGAAAGAAGATTCTACGTCAGATGTTAGCATGTATTCCCTGAGTTGAGTCAGCTCACAGTTTCTTCATGAGTGCAGTTTTGATTTAGTAGGGTTGTCAGATATTAGAACTTTGCGTATCTTTCAATGGATTAATTACATATTTGTGTGTTGCGATTTTGTCCTGTGCTCTGTTCATGAGACAGGAAAGTCTGTTAATAGTTTATGCATTCTCCATTGTATACCCATTTTTTCTGAAGCCTCTGATGAATGCAGAATATGTGATCAGTATTTGACCTATTACATTAAAGTGACACTGGTGATAACCAGTAATTTCATCTGCATGACAGTACAGAGAACTGTGATTAGTTACAACTGGACATCATATTTGGATTTTATTGCAGCCACCCTTGGAGTCACTAGCTACCGTTGAAGAGACAGTAGTGCGTGACAAAGCAGTGGATTCACTACGAGCAATTTCTGGACAACACAGCACTGTTGATTTGGAAGCACACTTTGTGCCCTTAGTCCAGCGCCTGGCATCAGGTGACTGGTTCACATCACGGACATCAGCCTGTGGTCTTTTTAGTGTTTGCTATCAGAGAGTTTGTTCCTCTGTGAAAGGTAAGTGAAAATATCATACAGTGTGTTTTATAAGTGTATCTTAAGTTGATATTATAGACAAGTTATTTTAACCCTTGTGCTGTTTGTGTAACTTGTTATCATAGCATGCTTGGTATCTGTATTAAGAAATCATAAATATCAGTACTTGATCACAATACCAAACACACCTCAGCAGCTCTTAAGTTTTTTTTAAGGCTGACTGGATGCTTTGGCATCTGTAGATGCTACTGTTAAGTACTGATTATAACAGGAATAACAAATATTGAAAATTCTCATACATGTTCTAGTAGCAGAGGTGGTGTCTTTCTCTAAGGATCTATGAATGTAAGTTAATTTACACTGTGTGTAAGATGGGGGAATTGCTTAAGGGGGGGATTTATAATTTTTATTACTTGTTGGCAAATATTGTTATTATAATTTCGTCATGGAGGTTGTGACAAGCAGCACATGCAGTAGGCATGGGAGATGACAGATTCATAAAGAATTTTGATAAGAAAAATGTGAGGAAGAGAGCATGTGCAAGACCCAGGCATACATGGGATGGTAATACTAAAATGTATCTTAAAATAGGGTTAGAGAGTGTGGACTTTTTATGTATTGTGAAGGACAAGGGCTAGAAGCAGACCCTTGAGCTATCAGGTTCAGGAATGAGTGGGAAATTTTTCAGCAGCTGAGCATCTGTTGGCTTCTGAAAGAGGACTGTGCATTGTGGAGTTTGTTTTTTGTAAGTGGTATTAAGTGGATTCCAAGTTATGTAAACCTGAATTTTCACCTCTAGTATTATTGGACCCAGCATGTCAGTTCAAAGGTACCTGTGTCTTCTATACTTTCGCCTTGGCACACGACATTAAAATAGTTCAGCTTCTTTGCCAGCATTCATTGGCATGAAATGCAGTCATTTGTCCCCAAATTCTAAACCAAGACTGAGATCATTGTTTTTCATGAACCTGGCTTAGGGCCATGTTGTATGACCCATTTTTTTGAAACGTGTTTTTCTACAAAAGGTATATTAAAATCTGAAAACACATTGTAGTGTGAAGTATTGTAAATGTCCGTGCTCAGTAGTGCATACATTCAGTCATTGGCTTATGTCTGAGGCAGTCTGGTGAAGAGTTTGTTCACTGATAATTGAAATGTAGAGCAGAATATTATATCTCAATTCTGGTAATGTGTATGGGCTGTTCTTATACACATTCTCTTCTTCACATCCCCAGAGAAAGAAATACAGTGGTGTTAGATCTAGAGATTGCATGAGCCATGAGCATCATGAAAACATGCAATCACTAAAGAACTTGTGCAACATTTGCATGATTGAAATTTCTGTTTTGTGCTGCCGCCTCATCTTGTTGGAACTTATAGTGTTGTTTGTCAACTTATAGAAGGTTACAAAGTGTATAATTAGTTCGTAGTGACGTCTTGCTGTTGCTGTTTCTCTGAAGAAAGTGGGACTGATTATTCTGCCCCTAAGGTCATCACTCCATACTCTGTGTGGTGAGGAATATAATTGTCTTTCATCAGATGCATGGGGATTTTGTCAGTCAGTATTGTGGTGTTTTTGCTACTAATGTATCCACATAGGTGAAACTGTGCTTCATCAGTAAAGAAGACTATCTGAAATGTCTGTATACCCTCTTGGATGAAGTGTTTAAATCGTCAACTGTACTGAAATAGTTATACCCTTACAGGACCTTCGCGTTTTTACATGTCATGCCTATGATGTGGTTTTAAATTCTTTGTAGCTCTTCATACACTTGTGTAGGATAATCTGCTGGGTTAAAAATTTCCTTCAGTGACTTTCTTGGACAGTGTATCGAAGTTTGATGGACGTTCTCTACTAGAGGTTGATGAGAATATTTTCTACCATACACACTACCTGTGTTTCGAGACATTGTATTTGGTGCAGGACATCTGGAAATTCGTCCCTAAACTCATTCTTGTCAGTTGGTGAGGATGAGATTCTAGGTGATGTTTGACAGTGAACAGTCATTGCACTTGTTTAAAAAAGAGCACATTACTATTTCAGGTATTGAAGAACGACAGGTGCAAATCTGTGAAAAATCATATGACCTCTGTGAGTTCTGCAGTGGTATAGTCATAGCGGTATATTTTTTTCAATGAGCCCATTTGAGTTGCATTCAGTAATAGTAGTCAGTGGTATTTAAATATGGGTTGTATGTTTTTGTGACTATCCTGTACATATATATATATTTATATATTTTTTTTTGGTATGAATTGTACCTACACCACTGAACACTCAACTTATAAGAGTAGTAACATGGAAATATTGTCTCTTATTTTTATGGCTGGGATCCAGTATGTCTCATTCACTACAGCCACTAGGTTACAGGGTAGAAGGTCTGGCAGGAGAAAAAATTTTTTTTGCTTTTCCAGAAGGTCCAAAACAATTCTGGGGCCCTCCCAGCCTTCTGTTCAGTAGGTACTGGCAGTTATTTTCTGGGGGTAAAGCAGTGGGCTTGAAGTTGACCACTCACCTCCGTCTAATAAAGCTTTCACATGACAAATCATGAAGACTCAGAGTAGGAATTGAATGCCGGTCTTCCATCACCTCCATCTAGTGCCAAGGTTAATTATGTGTGTTGCTGTGCCTCTGCTCCTGTATGCCTTCATGGCTTGGAAATTTGCAACTTTAGCTTTTATATGTGACACTTTGTCAGGTTTGGTGGAGGTTGTTTTTAATCAGGTTTGTAACATCAGCTGGTAAGAAGTCCATATGCTAATTGCTGTTAGAGAAGTGTTTATATGAGGCATGACATAAAATGTGGTCTTTGTGTGTTTCCATGTATGCATATCTTCCTGAGTAAAATTGTATTGAGTTTCTAGCTGATGCTTGATTTTTAATGTCTGGTGTAGGACTGCTAGAAGTGAGTGAAGTGATGGAATGTTCCATCTTAAATTTTTACAGTTTGTTGATTAAGTCTTACATGTACTTGGACCTGAAGCAGGGTTGTTTTCAGTTGTGGATGAGTAATGCCATGAAGAGTACATCTGTGATTTTATTTACAGTTTTTATACAAGGATAGTTCTATCATGTGACTTGGTTTTCTGATTTTAGCGGATCTGCGTAACCATTTCCGTAACTTATGCCAAGATGATACTCCAATGGTACGACGTGCTGCAGCCAGTAAACTTGGTGAATTTGCGAAAGTTGTAGAAGTGGAGTATCTGAAATCAGACTTGATCCCCATGTTTGTAAACCTGGCACAGGATGAACAGGATTCTGTACGTCTTTTGGCAGTGGAGGCTTGCGTTAGCATTGCCACTTTGTTACAGCAGGATGATGTTGAACAGTTGGTCATGCCCACACTGCGACAGTGTGCTGGGGACACTTCATGGCGTGTGCGCTATATGGTTGCTGACAAGTTCACTGAGGTATTGTTCCATTCATCCCAATTCTGACCGAAGGAATGGGTATTAACACTCACTGGAGAAGTGCATGGCACATGTTTTCATTGAAACTTGATTGTTAGCATACAAAGGGCATGAATTGGCAGGATATTTTAAAAAATGTTTCAAGATATATTGCTGTTCTCAGTTACAGAAAATTTAATATTCATGGGTGTTACCATCTCCAGTAGCCAGCTAGCATGAACTAGCCACTCTACAGTGGCATATTTTTCCTGTAACCCTTTGAAGCTCAGTGGTTACTGCATTCACCACCAGGTTTCACATGCGGAACCTCTGTGTTGTGTCCACAGAATGCATTTGTGTGTTATTGTGTAGTTCACACAGCATAGTGAGATTATTTTCCTGCACATTATTAATGGATAGGTGTTTGTGATGGATGTGGAGTGTACTGTGCAGTACAAACAATCTTTAAATATAATTCAAGTTAAATTCATTCTTCAGAGGAGTAAAATAGCTGGTAGATGGTTGGGTTTTGAGTGCTTGCTTGTCTGGCAGTTTTTGTGAAAGTAATACTATATGAATATAGGGTTTGGTGGGGAAACCTGAGGGAAAGAGTCCACTAGGAAAATCCAGGCATAGACGGGAGGATAATATTAAGATGGATCTTCAGGAAGTGGGATAGGGGGGCATGGATTGGATTGATCTGGATCAGGATGTGAACAGGTGGCAGGCACTTGTTAATGCAGTAATGAACCTTTGGGTTCTGTAAAATGCAGGGAATTTCTTGACTAGCTGAGAACCGGTTAGGTTCTCAAGAAAGATTCTGCTCCATGGAGTGTGAAGTATGGATATTTTATGAAACCCACTCTTGATAGACAGGCGTTTCGCACTCTTGAGATGTGAGTTGTATTCCAATGGCCAGTAGAACCCTATCAAAAGAATTAATAGAAACAAAATTCCAGCAGAATATTAAGGGGTGAGTGAGGCCTAATGGTAAAGTCAAGGTATTCACATCCACAACAGTGAATTTGATTTTTGCCATAACAGTCATGTGAAGATGAGGCATTATAACGTTTCTTTGCACTGATATTAACAATCTTCTTCATATTATTGTGGTTGCTTTTTGGTAGCTGTCCTTCAGTACTGCTGTGTTTTATAGCTCTTTTTGGTGCTGCATTCTTTGTGCTGTAAATTTTGAGTATTGCAGGTATGATAAAATAGATAGCAAGAAGAATTTTTAGATTTCGGTTTTATATCAGTCATGTTTTGTGGAAAAGGCTGTGTCATGTGGTGTGCTGTAAAATGCTGACAAAAACATATTTATGTGACACCTGAAGACAAAACATGGATCCATGACAGATTGCAGTGAACATACTTGTAAAAGTAAATTTTATGTTTATAAGCAAATTAGACTTGATTTTGCTACCCCGTCCCAACCACAACCCCCAAAAAATGTTGCTATGCTTGTGGCTTCACATTGCATTGCACAAAATAGCAGAAGAGCTGTTGTATCCAGACTGGAGGTGATTCTTTGAAGAATGTTGAAGAATTTGTTATATTGTGTGATGGATAGCACAGTTAGGCAAACAGTTATATCATGTCAGGTGATATTTTAATCTTAAGTACTTGAGATGAAGAGTTGTCCAATTGGTTATCTCCACCTGCCATTGGCACACATCATGCAGCCAGTCATAATGTGTAGGCTGCAAAATTGTTGCAGTAGAGTATGTTGCAAGTCAACTGCTTTAAAGTAGAATATTTTCAAGAAGGTGTTCAGAATCTGATGCGTGTCAGCAGTCCCACTACGAAATTTTACATGCCTAGCCATACTAATTCATTAAGTATTTATTATATTCAAACAAAAACCTAAAGAAAAGTTTTGCATATCTGCCATCTTATTTTACATTTCACAGTAAAGGAGCTGAATAAATGTTGCATATGTTTCAAATATCTGTGACCATACATCACTTGTGGCTTCTAAATTGTCATCAGTGTCTCATTTTACAAGTTCATGCATCTGTGTTAATCACTGATTGTAGGAAGATATAAAGAAAGGTATGACTTTGAGTATCCTTTGTTAGCATAACATTAGTGCCAAGCTTGTGCAGATCAGTCAGCTATTTTGATAGTTGAAGCAGGACATAACACGCATATGTACATGCGTACACAAACACAGACTGCTTAGCAATGTCATAAGTCTGTGTCTTGGAGGAAGGACAGTATGCTAAATACCATCTTAATTATATGAAATTCCAGTTCGCAAATGATAGTGTTCGTTTTGCTTGTCATTGCAGTAATCTTGTATTGTATCAAATAGCTGCATAAAAGTTACTTCATGTTTCAATCACTAACACCTTAAAGAAGTCAAGAAAAGAAAACATAACCTCAAATACATTTAACAAAAAAATAATAAAAAACTACAGTACGCAGAACTCACTGTCGTATCTGCTGCCTTCCTATGTTTCTAAAATAGACTTCTTTTGTAGGTGACTTACACATATCAATTTATGTTGTAGTTTTTGTGTAACTATTTGAGATATGAAAAATATTGTGCTGACAGGAAAAAACTCACTATTAACTTTCAATTTGAATTTAATTACATAGCACAGTGGGATGCCAGCAGTAAAGAAAAGTCAGAATAATGAACAGTTACATAAATTACACTATTTATGTCTTGCTTATGGTGTTGCATGTTGGTGTCTTATTGTAGCGATACTGCAGTGTGTTTGTAGATGGCTGGAAACCCATGCATCAGATTTTGAATGCGCTGGCTGAACGTTTGCTGCGCTTATGTGATAATTTCACAGGTGGGACTCATGACTAAGTTGGTTTGTGTGCGAGGTCTTGCTACGTTGCAAGAGCACTTTTTTTTTTTTTTTTAGGTTTGTAATTTTAGAAGATGTAGTTGAAGCTGCAGGTTTAATAATTTTGCAACTTCATTTTTTATTTTTTACTGTGAGGGACCCTCACTGACCCCTTTTTTTTTTTATCCTGGGT
>Ga0123352_10009412_pt1 | contig 15277 bp, 9 predicted proteins | sample TergutLab28metaG_FD_89700 | JGI IMG/M metagenome (GOLD analysis project Ga0123352, IMG submission 89700) | Labiotermes labralis P1 segment gut microbial communities from Petit-Saut dam, French Guiana - Lab288 P1 | ecosystem: Host-associated > Arthropoda: Insects > Digestive system > Gut ... | reverse complement strand
AGGTTGACCAACTAGATGACACTTGCTTTATTATCTACTGTTCAACATGTTTCAGACGTTAATACGTCCATCTTCAGGAGCTTGCGACTACTTGTTGCGTTGTGTAGGCTGACTTGAGGCGTGTTGGCGTTATGTAGCGGGATTGTCTGTTGGTGATGTGGTATCCGAGTGCAGGCTGAACCACTACTCTACACTCGGATACCACATCACCAGTAGACAATCCCGCTACATAACACCAGCACGCCTCAAGTCAGCCTACACATCGCAACAAATAGTCGCAAGCTCCTGAAGATGGACGTATTAACGTCTGAAACATGTTGAACAGTAGATAATAAAGCAAGTGTCATCTAGTTGGTCAACCTTTATTCAAATTCTCCGAAAATTATCTGCAATTTGGGCACGTACTCTCAAAAAATTTCACCAGCCCTGTCCTAAGCCCAAAATATCTAAAGGGTATTGCTTTCAAGGGGCACAAGATTATTAACATGCCCGCAGAGCCCACGTGTCTCGGGCAGGCCATGTTCAGTAATTCATTTTACGTTTCGACAAATGAATAAAAAATTTGAAACCACGGCAGAAGTTTGTATTAATTATTTTATAATTACGTTGTTCAAGGCCAATGGAAATCAGAACTGTCACATTCAGCAGTCTGCAGTAGCACTTTCTATAAGACGCCTGGCGTCCTAAACACGCGACAAAAAAGGAACTCCTGTAGTGAAAAATATTTTATCTGTGGAAGTGAATACAAATTTGTTACAAAATATATTTATATAGCAGTGTACTTGTGAATAGATTTGTGTTTATTCGTTAGAAGTAATAACAGGCAGGAGCGAAACTAATTATTATATGCAAGGATTTTTTTTAGATAATGTTGGGTTAGATGGGAAAAGTTTCTCCACTGAACAATGAGCCCCCACCATAAGTTTCTTGGAAGCGTTACATTTTACCAAGCTGGAAGTTCTGTCGGTAAAGATTATAACAATGGGCACTCTGTATCCATTGCGTATGTCTTGAAACTGTGAAACTCTTTTATATAAGCAGCTTGATTAGTAACTGTCTATATTTCAAGGACGTAAAATGTAATAATTTTCTGTGCATGTATGCATAAAATAATATCAACACTCCATCCCCGTTCTCATCCACCGCCGTACTGACAAATCTTTCCCTCATTGCCCCTTACACCACAACCCCCTAGCCCAACAAATAGGTAATTACACTCTAGTCGACTTGACAAACGTGTACAGAATATATAAACACAAACGTACGGAGCATGTACTGCTATAATTAGCTTACCGGAAGTCGCAGTGTTTTTTTTGTTCATAGTTTTTCACTGCCGCTATTTGCACCTATATTTATATACATATTATTCAGTTCCACATGTACTGTAGTGTAAATATTTATTCCAATTGGTTACAGGAAAAATTTTGGAATGTATCCTTGTACACACTGTATATACTCCCCGTGCAATAAACCTCTTAAAAAAATATATCAACACCAGTCTGCATGAAAGACGTATGGACTTCTCTGTTCCATTTCGTACCATTAAAAAACTTCGCCAACAAAAATGTGATCACGTGGTTATCCCAGAGATCTCTTCTCCTCATTTTTGTCAAGTCGGCCCCCTAAAAAAATTGGGGAAACTGCCTCAATAGAATGTTAACTAATTTTGTTTTCTTTTGCTAAAAGACCAACTAATACTGTATTTTAATTTATGCGTTAACCAATAACTACAGAATTTGCTGCCAGTTCCTGATATTGTCAGTTATGTACAGTACACGTAAGCTGAAGATAGACCGTCAGCAGAGCTTGCTTTGTTTCTGACAACGTGATCATGTTACGTGAAGTCAAGTGTCTTTATAACGTGACAGGAAGTCCATTCTATTCCACGGTAGGCATAAGGTAAAATATTATTGATATTAAATGGAGAAGTATCCAATTGCAATGGATTGCAGACGCCTGAATCTGCAAAAACAAAAACATTGTCCCTTTTTGGTTAAATTCTCACACTATCAAATATCTACAAACCTATGGAAGGACACTTTCAAGCACTTGAAAGCGTAAAGCCATATTGCCCAGAACAGAATATTCCTCAGTCTGTGAAACGTGACTGCATGAAAATTGAACAACTTAAATGAAAACCTGTATTTAATGAAGACCTTACACACATTCGGAAAATGTTTAAAACTTAGGAAATTGAGAAATAAGTAAGGAGTTTCGCAGTGATGCAGAACGCCGATTTTTTTATTACAATTCTGTTCGTTACATTTAAATTGCTTTGCACTGTACCACTTTACGAAATACATATTTTTGAATATTTGATTCCAGATTTCCTTTTATAAACACTCAAAACTGGAACTATGAAGAAAATGTGAAAACTTTGGGAATAAAACAGAATGTAAAAGAGAACTACACTTGACCACCAGGGGTAATAATGATCCAAAGTTAAAAAATAGCTAGAAAATACATTGCAAAATTTTACCAGATATTATCAATGAATCCCACGAAAGACGAGATCGGAGAACCTAATATAAAAATCACAACTATCTGGAAAACTGTAAAATTAGAATCAGGTAGGAATTTCACTGATGCAATTGTTCAGGCTTCTCAATAAATATAAAAAATCAATTATTAACAATCCACATTGAATCGCAAGTGCGTTTAGTGAATATTTCCTCTTACTAGTTGAAAAAAATATCTCATTTGTGATGTTAATAATAATAGTGATGGGACAATAATAATTATAATAATAATAATAATAGTGATGGTGACGGTGGTAATAGTAGTAATAGCTGTAATAATAATAATAATAATAATAACACTGTATATTATTTGTTAAATGCTTTTAATAATTTCTTTTCACACTTAAATTTTCAACATCACAGGAAATAGAAAAGATTATTAAATCCCTTAAACCCCAAAATACTTATGCATACGATAAAATTTCTGATAATTTACCCAAAATCAGTGCTGTTTGTATCTGTTTAACTTTAAATCATATCTGTAAAGCAGCTCTATCATCAGTAACTTTTTCTCAACTCTTAACACCCATTATATACTATTCTTATTTTAACAATGTGGTAGAAATTGAATTTCTAACTACACGCCTACGTCTTTCCTAACTTCATTCCCAGAGTCTTTGAAAACGTAATGTGCAGTCCGCAACCTGGAAATTTAAGTAGTAACAGCATATAGGTTGAAGAACAATTTGGATTCAAGAAAATTTTAACAAATGAGCAGGTAAACTATGAATTAATTAATTAATGGGATTTTAAGAGCTGTTAATAACAAATTAATAGTGGAAGAAATATTCTGTGATTGAGCAAGGGTTATGATTACGTTAATCATGACATTTCACCCTTAAAATTAAAATGTTATGAAATAAATGGCAAAGCTACTTGAATTATATCGTATCTTAGGAATAGGTATCAAAGAGGCCTTTCAATCATAATACACGTTCAAGTTGGGGAGTTATAAAATATGGTGTTCCACAGGGATCAGTTTTAGATCCTTCGCGCTTAATACTCTATATAAATAATTTATCGCTGATTATTAATAGTAATTTTAAACCAATTTTATTGCAGGAGATATTAGTTTAATATTTAGTAATTTTAAAATTGAAGATTAAAAAATGTTATATAATTGTGTTTGAATACTTAAATAAATGGTTCAAAGCCAATAAACTATCATTCAGTTTCGATAGAACTTATTTAATTAAATGTACAACCAAAAGTAGCCTCCGTATTGGTTGGTACATTTGTTATAATGACAAATTAATGTCCAAAACGCAAGATACAAAGTTTCTTGGAATATATGCAGAGAGAACTCCGTCCTGGAAACATGTACGGACGAAACTGCACACTGGTTAAGGGCCTCTTGCTAGGCAATGAGATCAGCCAAGCTTTTTGTCACAGGAAACATTATAGATGGTTTATTATGCCTATGCCCATTGTATTATGAACTATGGAATAATATTTTGGGGGACCTCTTCATGTAGTTTAAGAGTTTTAGGCGAATTCGCAAAATTGTGTAAAGCGACTATTATCTTAGTCATATCTGTCTGTCTCTCTGTTTCTTTGTCCGTTCGTCTGTGTATTTGTCCGTCTGCGTGGAACAGCTCGCCTCCCCCTGGACAGATTCTCATTGAATTTGATGTCTTATCCATTTTTCTAAAAGCTGTCGAGATAATTCAAGTTTTATTAATATCTGACAACAATAACGGGCACATTACACGAAGGCCTAAGTACATTTACGATAAACTCTAGCTAAGTTCTTCTTAGAATGAAATATGTTTGAGACAAAATTTGAAGAGAAAATCAAAACACAAATTTTATGTCCAATAACTCTTTTCCCAGAATCGTGTCGTTAATGAAATAATGTGAAAGGATATGGTACAGCCAAGCACACCACAAACGACAATATAACGCACAGCACTCACATCACATGTTCGATAATTCTGGCTGCAAACCGCGAGAAAGCAAAACACTAATTGTTTTTCCCAGCAACAATTTTTACGCGAACTTGTATCAATGTTACGTTTATACACATTACTTTTATTTTAAAATACAAAAAAAAAACATTCAGAATTATTACTGAAAAGAAATTGACCCGTCGTATAAAAATTTAAGAGTATTTAAAACCTTAAAAAATATTACCTCTTCAGTCACAGTACATGAAGAGGCTAAGGCTCAACAATGATTGTAGCGCAAGAAGAAGATAACAACAATGTATACTTTCTTTTCTTTATGCAAAAGTAAATCCTAAGTGAATATCGATGGTACTATACAAATATTTAATTTTTTACCAACCTCTATCAAATTTATAATTATATCAAAAGGAACCTACTCTGTTGAATAAAGGCGTTTAATAATACCCCACCTTACATTAAAAGTCTTACTGACAGTATTAAACAATTTAAATCCACAGTGACAATTATCCACACAATTATCCACACACTCTTCATTCTATTCTGTACGAGAATATAATAATGAAACAGAGTATGTTGAAGTCATATATTTTTTATAAATCTTAAGCTAATATTGCACAATATCTATAAAATATTAGGTTTAGTAATTTATAATAATTGTTTATTGCATGCTCTCTATACAAAAGTTTTGGATTCATAGAATAGAGATAAGTTCTAATTCAAATTCATACCTGTGGGGTATCTTTCACCGCCCCATCTGCCAGAAATACAACTTTGGGTACATTCGTAATTTTTATTATCATGTGTAAAAGCAGTTATATTTTCTACAAACAACTGCCTGTTTCCAAGTAGAAGTCCCGCCACGTTTACTTTACACTTAGCCGTAACTCCCTTTTCTGTTTATATTCTCTAAAAACACAGCCGAATCAAACTGGTGCAACATTGCCCATTTTACTCTCATTCATACCTAATTTTATGGTTGAGAAGAATTCTTGAATAGGAAGACTACTATTAAGCTCCTCAAGGGGCCTCAGGTCCATCGAATTAGTTAGTTCTAGTGGAAAAGGGAATTTCTACATAAACAATTAGCTAAACAGATGATTAACAGGAAACATATTCTGTGTAATAGGCCTAACAGGCGAAACACAGGTACCATATCTACAGCTGAAACTTTACGACAAAGCGGACACACTGTACAAATAAAGATTCGAATGAACATGGTTTGTATACTAACCTATTCCTAGAAATACACAAGCGATCTGTTGATGGTAATGTTTATAATCAAGCGTATGAGACACGAACAGGTCGACCGGTTACTCAAACATAGAGTCTATGAAACTCAATGAAAGATGAGTGGCTTGACAATATTGGCGTTTCCACAAAAGCAAGCAAACGCCGCTTAGAGCCGTGTGTTTACCTTTTTTCAAACTCTACACCATCACCACCACCACCACGACCATCACCACCACCACCACCATCGCAGCGAGCGGTTGATCCTAGTAAGTCACAAAAGAAAGCAGACAATTGTACATTCATTTAACAAAGAGTTTTTCTCCTTCGTTTATATAAAGCACACGCCTTCTTTCTCCCCAGAAGTATAAAAAGTCCTAGGGTATAGGCAAACAAGAAATACAGTCACCTGAGTATTAAAATTGTCAATGACTTGCAGACGTATATACTTCAATACGCACTTAGTGCCGAACGCTATTGCCAGGTACCTTCAGGATGCGATACCGGAAGAAAACGAGTAAAGCATAGACAACCATAAAAAAGGAAGGGTTCGTGATCGTAAAAGAAAGAACTACACGACGATACAAAAAAGAGCTCTCAAGTAGCTAGAACAAGTGGGGTATCTGTCACTGAAGGAAAGGTGAAACTACCAAATTGGAAAGCAACTTACAGGTTAAATGTTAGTAAATTACAGTAGGAAACAACAAATCATGCAGTACAGAAGGGCTAACTAAATTGAGCTACTAAAATAAGAAGATGCAGGAGACAATCCAGAATGGGTATGAGAAATGTAAAAAAAGGCATTGTTACGAACATCATAGCTGTCATTCTGTTGCTTGGAATAGTAGCCTACTACTATTACTATCACTGCCGTTACTGCTACGACTAGTATTGTTACCAATAATACTTGATAACAGTGGTAATGTTAACAGAACACTGGATTTCGCGAACACTGTGATACATGAAGATACGAATGAATTTTTTGAGAGAGGCAAATGGCTAATCCAAGGAGTATTACCAAGTATTTAAATACCTATACCCGTGGATCAGAATTATTCTTGGGAATTTGACATGCGCGTAGCCGTTCGAGAATTTTCTTACTTTTTCAATCACAAAAGTGTATAATTGTTTTGAAAAAGTTCAATTAATTCAACCGTCTTCATGTTTGCACTGTGCAACAATGACAACTAAACACTTTATTATCCAACTAATGCACAATACATAATACGTAGATACAAATAAAATTATAAAATATTTAAAAGTGCTCCAACATGTTTCGGATCACAGATGATCCATCATCAGGGAGCCTTGTACAGTGCTTGGCTAAAAATTACAAGAATGATTCTATCGTGTCTGTTGACATGACCAAGGTCGTTGTTATGGCAGCATATTCTGACCCGTTGTGCGTGTGTGTAGTTCACTGTATATGAGTGCCTTCATATTGGAGCACTTTTAAATATTTTATCATTTTAATTGTATCTACATATTATATATTGTGCATTGGCTGGATAATAAAGTGTTTAATAGCTCAACATTGTCTGGAAACACTGGAATGCAATCTACACACAAAACTACACATGTCGATAGTACCTTCAAAAAATGTAACTCTATGTTACATACCAACATCGCTAAATTTATCCAACTGTTCTTATAACAAAACAACTAAATGCACTAATTTTGGTATAAAACTCTACGTATTTCGGACAGAAGAACTGTCCGAAACATGTAGAGTTTTATTCCAAAAATAAATTTCAGAAATTAGTGCATTTAGTTATTTTTATTATAAGACTATATTACGATGCACGGTCACCTGAACGTCAAAATTTATCCAATTTTGTTTACCCTCTTTGAACGAGACCGTGTTCAGTGTGAGGTCTACAAAAGCCTAGTGTGAGTCAAAGATTTAAAAACTAGAAGCCTATGAACCTCTTCTATGTTGATACAAACCTCATAGGTCGGCTTATAAAGGGTGTAATAACAAATCGGCCTTCAACGACGAAAGATGTGAGCTACTGGAGACAGAGTAGTAATGGAAATTAAATTGTTGTGACTGTTATGTACGGAAGAAGATAAATACTGCAAACAGGAGGAAACGAAAGTGTTAAATAGGCGGTAAATTGTACGAGAAATTCAGGTCTGATGTTAAAGCGGGTGGTACTCATATTTACCACCATGCTTTGAAGGATTATTTGATTTCCCCCCGTTATCCTATCACTTACCTTCGCATTTGTCCAAATATTCAAGTTAATATCTTCAGTCATTTTCCTAATTTGGAGACTGGATCCGCCTACCACTTAGACGAAAGTTAAGATTATAATTTGATAGGCCTATGTTAATCTCTGGGTTTCTAGATACCGTACGTAAAGAAGCACACAAAAATATGAAAGGCAATAAGCAATGAGTATTTCATTTCATGTTTATGATTGTAACTTAACAACGGCGTGTCCAAAAATTTCTGTATTTTAGAAAAACTTCTTAAATGTATTTAAGGGTTATAGAAAAATTACATTCTGCTCTCTGTGAGAAGTTAAAATGTACGAAATATAATTTATTGTGAGATTTTAGTCTCTCACGTCGAATACGGATTTAGCCCTGCGATACGACGCTGTTTTTGGTTGCGTGCCAAGTAGCCCGTTTGGATTGCTTGACACCTGAACAGGGTGCCACGTTCTGTATGATGGCAGAAACGACTCGCCAAGCAACACAACGTAATATTCCTGAACACATGAATTCTCGACAAAATTCAAAGCCTAACGACCGTATCTAGAACATAATTACACACTTCTTTTATTTATAGCGCAAGAGCCCAACTAGAACCTAGTTCGCTTTATTTTTTAATTCTAGATCACACACACACGTCCGGTAGGACTCCCCCTAGACGAGTGATCAGCTCGTCGCAGAGGCCGCTACCTACACAACACACAACAAACATAACAGACGAACATCCATGCCCTCAGCGGGATTCTAACCCACGATTCCAGCAAACGAGCGGCTGCGTACCTACGGTTTAGATCGCACTACCACCGGGGCCGGCTAATTACGTACTGTAGTTTGATGTATGTTTTGTTGTTGTTGCTGTTCTTGTTGTCATTACAAACATAATTAAATTCTTACTAATTAATCAAGTCACTATTACTATTGCGTTAAATAATGTATTTAATATTGCCTAAATACTGATAATCAGGTGTCTTTTTTTATTGCAGACGGAACACACTATTACTGAAATTGCGTAGCCCAGTTTCTTGCACTGGACAAAACAACATTACTTCCGTCCTCAAGCAATATCAGCACCCTTAAAAAGGGTCGTAACAGAATACAGGTATAGATCCATTCCAGAGGAAAGACTGACAAAAGGTCCTCACACATAACCCGGACCGTGATGTAGGTACATGTGATATCGTCTGGAATATGGTTCACTTTATCTTGATATTTCATATAGCGTATGTTTAATATATTCGCTTCGTGACTACGCGTCTTTTTGTATTTTAAAAATCCGTAGATATAGGTATTATTTTTATATTTACCAAATCTGTAAAGAATAAGCAGGTTCTTAAACATCGAGCGTTGTGCAATACGCAACACACAACGTGCCACGCCCTGTCTTTCTGCAACATCGGCTTGTGAGGTCTAACCGCTCTGTACACCGGAGATGTCCGAATTTTCGTTCTGCATCGCCCTAACCAATTTTAGAGTGAATCCTCAATACCCGACGTGGCTGTACGCAGAATCCGAAGCTAGATCCTGCCAATCAGCCCAGGACGCAGAGAATAAACGCAACGAAACTAATTTCTTCATCGGGTAACACTATGCTAGCCGAAGCGAGTGTTTATGTTGCCAGGAACAGCCTTAATGACATAAAGCAGTGTGCGTTTAGGCGATCTGAGACTTCTGTTCTTCAGGCAGAGACCTCACCACTGTCACAGGCTACAAAACCACGAGCTCTTTTTAGGATGTCGGTCCGCTTGCTAATTAAATGACAGTTAGACGAGAGAATACACCAAATCAGCGCCTGCACAAATCTCCAGCTGTTCATCTACGGTTGTTAGGGGATTTTTAAAAACAGGAGAAGGAAAAATTAAGTGTCAATTGTCTTTGTGCACACCATCATGGCGTACAGGGGGAGTAAAGTACAGCTCTGGTTTTACAAATTCCTAACCTTGGTCCTAGATGGAGGTAAGTGGTCAACATCAAGCTCCGGCCGCTCTATCCCTGGAAAAAAAACACCTGTACCCATTGAAATGGACGTGGCGTGGGCTGCAGAACCAGTCTGAACCAATCAGAGAAGAGAAAAATCTACTGTCTCTGCCGCAATTCTAACTTCGTAACACACAGATTGCAGCCTGGTCACTACACTCGCTACCCATATTGAATGGGTGCTGGGGTTCTTAGCGGGCGGTAAGGTGACCGGAGCGTGATATTCACCACTGATCTCCATATAGTGCTTAGGTTAATTTTGAATATAGCTATAATTATAAGGTCGCTACACGCCTTCATAATGTTAACGGAGGCAACATAACTTTATCGGTAGGATGAAGAACGAATAGAACAAACAGGATCATCTAACAGCCAGCGAAGGTAGCGTGCAAAATAAATAGCTCCAGTTATTTTGAAGGAAAAGTAATCGGCCTAAGGTATAAAGTAACGTCATGGTAGTGTACAAGTTGTCCTACAATAGTTCACTTACTCAGCTGTCCGTACTACTGAGGGAAAGGAAGGTGCATTACTGTGTATGAAACAGCTCGCCACTGGATAACAGCCGGGCCAAGTCAAGTTCAGTCCAGGCTCAAACTTCCCTTAGTTAAGACCAATTTTTTCACACGTCTTGTACTTGCAAGTGATAACAAATTAAATTTGTCGTTGTGCGTCATTAAACACTATGCCATGAAGGCATATGGAGGAGTGCGTGAATATCTCAGGCTCGACGTCACATGGGGTTATGACGTGAGACCCACTTGTCGGCCGCTGTAGCCTCAGGGGAAGTGCTATGGATCCGCTGTTATCGGGAGATCATTCGAGTTGCAGAAAAGTTATCAACGCTTTTGAGGGGAGAAAAAATCTGTTACAGCCGGTCCCAGTGGCCGCACGGTCTGAGGTGTAGGTCTGCAGCCGCTCGCCTGCTGAGATTGTGGGTTCGAATCCCACCGGGGGCATGGATGTTTGTTGTGAGTGTTTGTGTTGTCAGGTAGAGGTCTCTGCGACGAGCTGATCCCCCGTCCAGAGGAGTCCTACCGACTGTGATGCGTCGTTGTGTGTGATCTAGAAACCGCGTGAATGAGGATGCCCTGGCCCAATTATTATAACTGCCGAAAATCGAAAGTCGATTTCTCAGTTGTCCAGCACGTAGCCTCGTCATTACATCGAGTTTGTATCAGATGAAACACTAAAAATAAAGACAACCGGACAAAGGAAACATCAAAAATAAATTTAGTGTCAATCAATATCACACGCTAGGCACGTGCGGCGCGTTCGTGTAACCACTGTGCCGTGGAAGTATTAGATATTCTTAGTGTGTGTTAGTAGCCTGGTTGTCCAGCATGCATAGGACATGCGTCATATTGTACTGGCGTCTGTGGTCTGTCCGCCTCTGCCGCATTTTTCCACATCATTTCAAAACGGCACGACTTCCGTAAAAACGTTCTTACAATTAAAGTATGTATTTTCATTCTCTCCACAATTTTTGTCTAAAACATTTCACACTTTAAGAAGAGCTCAGCGAAATATTGTCATAAGTTTACATATTGTCATAAATTTACATTATGTATTCATGTAAAGTACTCGTTGTTCTTGTCGGAATTTAATGAAACAGACTTTCTTGAAAGATTTTCAGAAAATCCTCATACATCAAGGAAGTGTGTCATCCCCGTTGTGTGTGTGAAACTTGGAAAATTGTATGTAGTCAGACACAACTGTGTCACATGAGGTGTATTTAATGACTGTATAATGGACAACTACATGTTTCGGCCTGTACTGGTCATCTTCAAGTTGTCTTACTATAAGAATGCACGCGCACGTGCGCGTGCATTCTTATAGTAAGATCTTAAGTTCCCCTAAGACAACTTGATAATGGCCAGTACAGGCCGAAACATGTAGTTGTCCATTATACAGTCATTAAATACACCTCATGTGACACAGTTGTGTTTGACTACATACAATTTTCCAATTCTCATACATCAAATTTCATGAAAATCCATCCATTGGAAGCTGAGTTGTTCCGTGTGGAGAGACGGCCAAATGGACAAACATGACAAAGCTAACAGTTGCTTTCAGCAATTTTGCGAACGCGCCTAATACCTCTTTTAGAATTTTGACGCCATTTCGTACCGTCACCAATTGACAACTCGTGTATTAAACGAGCAGAAAATAATCGACCTCATTCCCTGCAGGTAACGACAACCCAAGCGTGACTATTGCTTCCTCCTCCATCTAATGAGGAAGGCAGAAACGATCCAGTGTCTATACACGTATTATGTTGTGACTGGTCACACATTCAACTAACCTCAGCCACGTGCAGAGGAGCAGACAAAATAAATATGCTAAATGTAGCTTAACCTTTACGTTCCCCCTACATTCGTTCATGGTAAAGTTCACTGACGGACAGACAGACATGCAATATTTCACTTCATTTTAGTATAATCCTGCCATCATCTATACGAATTCTCCGAAAGCAAAGTTAAAACTGGAATTCAGCGACACTAGACAAGGCTCGCAACCAGTTCACAGAACTTTCGCGTGATTTGAGGCCTCCGTTGCGAACTAGATGAGAACTGGACTCTTCTGGGTTATCATGTAGCGCGTAGTGGCAATTTTTTGGATTCTTGACCCTTAAGGATCCGATAGGTTGTCCCGAAACGTCGGTGAGAAATACCACTACTCGATACGTAATAACACAGGACAGCGCAGTTCTCGCACAAGACCTTTGCTTGGGGCAGAGCGTTGGTTTTCGTGTAACGTAAAGTGATAAGATGTAACTGTCTCAACATGTTTCGGGCATCATTATGCCCATCTTCAGGAGAACAAAGACCGTGTGTTACTGCATGTGGTGTGTGCGCTGGTTCTGCTGGATGTGGTTGGTAGCGGTTGGGGCGCTGCGTTGTAGGGTGCGAGCAGTACTCGCATGCAGTAACACACGGTCTTTGTTCTCCTGAAGATGGGCATAATGATGCCCGAAACATGTTGAGACAAATGTTGATAATAAACATCTGATTGTTGCATCTTGTTGGTTTTCTCTCTCTCTTCACAATGATATGATGTAGTCTAGCAGCACTGAATGGGTATAATTGTAACACATTTCCAAAGACTCAAGAGGAAATGATTAAATGTTCTCTTTCAGATATTTAAGGTACTAATTAACTTCCGGATCAACTTAATCGTTTGTGTAAATAAAATCGAAACAAGGCTTGTAAAGATACTATTAAGTAGCTGTCATCAATATCTATACAAACGGTAGGAAAATTCCACACTAAAATAAATCTCGTATACTATTACTTCTAAATGGAATGAAATGTTCAAATATTTACAACCATTCAGACATTACAAGCCTATAATAACATCACAGAATAGAGAACAGACCTGTCTTTGTTCGCTTACATTATGTACGGCAAAGAAAACGAAAAAAATATATAAACTTTCTACACGTTTATGTTGTATCCATTACAGCAGAGCCTCGTCAAGCTTCGAATCCTGTGATCAAGTGTTAACCACCAAATTATCACGTCACTAAGATGAACAACAAAAGCCATTGAAGCGCCCATATCTCTTCACGCGTTCATATACTTTCCGTGTAGGAAGACAACAAAGAACGCCGTGTTGTAAGAGTGATTAGCGGGATATATTGCTGTTCTGTGTGAGTAGAAAATGAGTTAGGAGAAAACTAATAATGCATTTAAATTTTTATTTCGTAATATTTGTGTATCTTAGTATTTTTGTCTCTTTCAGTACGGCGGTATTCCTCCGTCGTCTTTTGTGTGTTTCTTGTGATCCTTGAAGTCACCTTATATGAGAGGGTTTATGAAAACAATGAAATCACTAGTTCTTGTGGAACTGCTGGCAACGTTGTGTAGGATTGAGCTAAATACATAAACCCCTTCCACAACGTAGTCACGAACAAACAATTTGTACTCGGAAAAGAATGTACATATTCATGACGGGATGTAACGAGTTCTCACCCAACTGTCATAAGGATTGACTTTATTCTCAATAGATTGTTTAAAATATTGTACAAAAATCACGGTCCTTTTAGATACGTAAAAAAAATTTCTCTTTAAAAAAATGTTTAACGTAGACAACCCAGATTTACAAACTGCCTGTCGCAGTGGCCAAGCAGTCAAATACACCCACTCTCTGGGTCTAAGTTATTTGGATGTCTAGGTAACAGGACTCGCAGGCTTTCATTTCGGTGGGCAGCATTAGACTATTCTGTCTCAGTGTTATTCGGTAAAAATAAGAACTTTGAGATAGGCGACAGCCTTATTATACTTTAGACGCCTAACTTCAACTATAGTTGACGTACCGCACCGCTAACCTCCAAATTTGAATTTTATATATTTATTCAACAAATATAGGTACCGAATATTTTAAACATGGTGTATACTCTCCGTATTTTTCTCTCCAAAATGCAGTTTGTTTCATAATTCTAATGTGTTTGGTTCCTGTATTATTCACATTTTATATACAGGGTGTGCTAAAATTAAAAAAATAATTCCGGCGCCAAAAGGTTAAATATGTAAGCTGATCCCATCGGCCACGCGGTCTAAGGCGTGGGTCTGCGGCCGCTTTCTTGCTGGGATTGTGGGTTCGAATCCTGCCGAGGAGTGGATGTTTGTCTCTTATGATTGTTGTGTATTGTCAGGTGGAATTTTCTACTTCGGACTGATCACTCATCCAGAGGAGTCCTACCGAGTGTTTTGTGTCCAGTGAGTGTGAACACGAAGCCTCGTAATTGGAGGCCATGAATGGAATCGGGCCGTAGCGCCACAAGGGAAAAATAATTAAGTACGTAAATTTCCTTTTTTTCGAAATCATTTTTACAAACCTGAACTTTTAATAGGGTTACGTTACAAGGAGAATACACTTCCGAAATTCTTAAGAATCCATGCCGCACGCCAGTGTGGCGCATGCGTACAGACACTGAACATTTACTTCATAAAAACGAGTTAGTTTTATTGGCCTCTATGGAGAAAATGGACGGTGAAATATTGCAAGTGTTCGTATTGAAATAAATGGCATCAAGAAGAAATGCAGACTACGTAAGAAACGTAGAAAGAGCCAACTTGCACTCAGAAACGGAATAAGAGGAATCCTTAAACTGTATATGCATTTACGTTGACAAAAACTAAATGGCAACTTATTTTAATTTTTGAAGACTTTCACCGCACCGGCTGGATTAAGAGCAAAACACCAGAACCGTCGGTAATGTAACCAACCAAGTACACACGTTAAAATTCACAACTGCACTCTATTTACTTGCTCCTACTTTTTCGCCCTACAGGTTACGTTTAGATACATTCATAAGGGCACTCAAGCTTTTACACCCGTCTAAAACACATTAAGGCCTGTCCTTATATTAACTAATATCGTATTCATATTTGACTTACAGGTCTAAAAAAATCACTTGAATTATTTGCT
>Ga0123352_10009409_pt1 | contig 15280 bp, 16 predicted proteins | sample TergutLab28metaG_FD_89700 | JGI IMG/M metagenome (GOLD analysis project Ga0123352, IMG submission 89700) | Labiotermes labralis P1 segment gut microbial communities from Petit-Saut dam, French Guiana - Lab288 P1 | ecosystem: Host-associated > Arthropoda: Insects > Digestive system > Gut ... | reverse complement strand
GACACAAAATAAACAATACATAGAACAACACAAAAATTTTGGAAGAGTGTGGGTCATGCCCATTCTTTGTGGGTTTTACCTTGGCATTTGCCTTGCAACTGAGGAAAAAGCATGGAAAAACCTCAGTCAGGGCACCCGAAGAGTGCCAGCTGGCACGTTGAAGATACATAACCATACAATAAGAATACAAAGACATATCAATAAAAATACATAAATTACAGTATTAAACAGGAATATAACCATATATCCATTGATAAAAAACAGAACCTGAGGAATATGAAAGAATGTGATAATACTAAATTCATATAAACAGCAACTTCATATTGTCTACATGTCTTCTAATAATGTTGGACACCTTATTACTAAGATCATCACTATACTGCAACACTTTGCTACACTTCACCACACTTATCCAACTACACCTCGCTACACTTATCTACACTTCAATTTCTCTCATTTACACTTCACTACCATCTCATTTGGCTTAACCCAATTACATTTCCTATCATTCTATTTCACCTCACGTCACTAAACACAGTACAGTTCTCATCTCCAAACTTATTTCCAAAATAATGAACCCCTTCACTGCCCTAAAGAACCTCTCACCATTTCACCTCACTTTTTATTTTTTTCACTTATCCTATCAATACTTCACTGTACTTTACTTTGCTATACATATCTACAACTCACTTCACTTCACTTCACTTTTTACTGCCTTCACTTCCCCTCACTGGTTTTCACTATCCTAACCCTCATTTTGAAAATATGCATTTTACCGTGGGAAGTCCCTATCAACCCTTTGGGTAGCTTGTTCCAGTCAGTAATGGACCTATTCAACAAGGAGTATTTTCTGATGCCTGTTCTTTGTTTTCTGGTTCTGATTTTCCAATAATGATCGACCCTCCTTAAATAGCTTGGCGCCTGTAACCTATCCCCTATTGCTTTCCATGCCCTCTCACCGGTATACACTCTGTAGACCGCACACATGCGTGCTATCCTCCTACACTGCACCAAAGATTCCCAGTCTGAGCCTCCTGAATGATGCACAAATTTAGCAGCTTTATTTTGTACACAGTCTAAAGCACCTATCTGACATTCCCTGTATGGATCCAAGCACACCGCCCCATATTCAAGGATGGGATACCTCCATTTCCAAAACTTGAGCACAATGGTGCACCACAAGCAATGTGCTCATATTCAATGCATGTGTTTTCTTTACAAGCAATGGAAATATTAGAAGTAGTGCATGACTGACACTGCGCCATCTCCAGTTTCCTGATGGTTACAGCAGATTTTATACATTGTTTTTCTGCTGTACTACACACAAATTCAGAGTTATGTTTCTGTGCAGTAGGTGTATTTCCTAAATAAGGAGCCAAACTACCAGACAAAAACACAGGGACTTGCAAGTCAAGTAGATCAGAAAAAGAACAGTTTCTGGCAGCACAATCTGATTTTTTGTTCCTGACTTATGGTGATGTGCCCGTTTCTTTGTATTTGCTCCCAACATTTGAGCATAATGGTGAACCAGGAGAAATCTCCTTAGAGGTAGTGGTAGTGGATGTGTTGTCTTTATTAGCAACAGAAATACTAACAGCCTAGTTATGTCCAGTTTCAGACACTACTTTTTATTCTGAATTAATGTATTGGTATTTGTGGAAGTAACACCTATGCCCTGTACTTTGTCTGAGGAGAGGTGGCACAACTCATTCTCTTTGCTCTCAGTATGAGAGTATGACACCACCATACAATAATGCAGTTTATTTACAATTGACCCCATCTTTTTACCTAGTGGAGGTGGTGCTCTTTTGTCTGGTGTCTTTCCACTTTCTGAAGTAATATCACAAGGAACAATTGAAGTGCACATGTCAGATGGTTATGCTACATAATGTTCTGAGGACAAAGCAGACTGCTTTTACATGTCTGAATTTGATAGGTCTGGAATTATATCTTTATTTGAATTTTTCCTATGCACCAGCACTGGCCTGGACAGGGAAGTTTTATGACGTGAAGAAAATGCATGTTGCCCACTCACATATAAGGATGTTTTTGACAACGTAAAATTTTTACATGTATCTCTGTGTACCAGAACTTTCAAGGCACCAAAGGGTAATATAGCCACCAGATCTGAGAGGGTAGTTACAGGCATTTAATTTCTGTTGGTTACAGACGCATCTGTTTTCTTAGTTTCTGTGGACATTATTTTATCTTCTGAAATTTCACAATCTTCTGAGGACAATGTGGACTTACTTCTTCTATATGGACTTGCTGCTGGCAACATGTCACTTTCACACACAGTGGTAGAATTGGCAATGTTGTTCTTAACTGAGACTGGCTGTATATCTTGAGATGTGTTCTTCAATACAATGCCTAGGTCTTCAACTAACACCTCTCCACTAGCTGATGCTCTTACTGTATTCAACACAACTGCTCGTTTATTTCCTGCTTTTGAAATTTCACTTCTGGTAGAAACTTTTACATCCTTTAAAGAAAGTACTGTGGTATTACTAGATAGTAATGCATTCTGATAAATATTACTTGATATGCCAGTACCATTATGTCTTTATGGGCCCTCATTTTGGATTTGAAAGGCCATACCTGCATTAGGTGTTATGCTCTTGCAAGAGGATAGACTAGACAGTCTAGTAGAAGAACTGTCAATCTTACTCTGTGTGCATGAACATTAACTACGTACTGCGTGTTTTTTTTTTATTTATGGTTTCCTATACAACCTCCTTACTTCACAATTTATTCTGTTTGCAGCACTTAGTGATATTCTTGGAGGTGTGATTACATGCCTAATAACAGTTATGTCATCATCAGAACACTTCCTCCTCTCAACACTTTCACTTTCTGTCGTCAAAGTCTGTTTTTTACTCTGAAATATCGATATGTTCGCTCTTGATGCTGCACCCACAGGTGTGTCCTGATTTTCTGTGCCATTCTCTATTATCATCCAGTCTTCTTCGTCATTCTCCACTGAACCTGCATATGTGGAAAATGATTTTTGAGAACAAGTTACTGCAGGATTTTTGTGTATACTGATGGGTAACACAACTCCATTTGATATTTCAGGCTTTCTTGCCACTGGAACTTGTTTATGTATTATAGGTCACTGTTCTTCATCTGAGCAATGTCCAACATTTCCCATTTGTTATACTGCTAATACACATACTCTTCTAAAGTAATGTGCAAAAATGTTACTTTAAGAATCAACTCCACACTGTATGAGCTCCACAGACTCTCATCAACTGCTAAAAATTGAACAGTAAATTAAGATCATGTTACATAGATATTAACTCACTAACTCCATGAAACACAGTTCTTCATGAGAAGTAGTCCCTCAACTGTTCTACGAAACTCCCTGCATTTTAAGTAATCAGAAAGTCATTACCATGTTTACAAGGGGCTGCCATTGGTCCCTGTTCTGAGCCAGATAAATCCAGTCCATGCCCTCTCATCCCTTCTTTAAGATCTATTTTAATACTATCCTCTCGATTCATGCCTTCTCCTTTAAAATGATAAACCTTTCACACCCACAGACAACAAAGGTAAAAGAAAATTTGTCCCTGTCCACAACATGAAGGCATATGGGTGGAAGAGAGGTACAACTCCACTAATTCTTAACCACAACACTAGTCATTTAGTCAACATCATGCCCTGGCCACTTTACCCCTGTAAAAGCACCTTGGTACCCACTGAATATGAGGCAGGGTGGGACTGAAAGCTGTCATGAAATTTTAGAGAAGAGAAAAACCTCTTAACCCTGCCAGAATTTGAATGCTAGATGGTCCAAAACTTATAGCTCAGTCACTATTCCAACTATGCTACCCCAGTTCCACTATCATATATCAGGAGACACTATAGTTGTGTATATTTTAATACTGAGATTTTTTTGATAGAAAATAGTACAACAGAAGAGTTTGGATCATATTGTAGCAGGCATTCCTTAAGTTTAATCTGCTCTCAGTTTCTTCATATCTGCAATTTTGTTTCTTAGTGTCATTCCCAAATATATTAACTCTGCCACATTTTCAAAGAATTTATTACCTACCCTTATGTTGTAATTTTGTTTTGCATTCTGGACAAAATCACACACACAGACATTACCTATCATTAAATAACAATTCCATACCTACATCCCTTATGCTAAACGTATGTCTAACATTTGCATGCAGAAACTATTATACTAGTACTACCTCATGTATAATCCATGTCATCAAGCTGCTACTTGCCACATCCCTACTAATCCTCATCTCTTACCAAATGACATATAACCACTTAGCAAAGTTAATAACAAATGACAAAGCCATATTCCAGAAGTATCAGAGGCCTAAATTAATCCAAATTCTACTGTTCAGTAATTTATAGTCATGCCATTTTGTCTTGTTTCAGTTTCATCCATATTCAGCTTCATAAACTATTTACCTAAGAACCACTTTAATGTAACCTCACATCTCCTTCTTGGCCACTCTTGAGTGAACATTTTCTGACATATATGTCTGCCATATTTTTGTATGCATTCCATGTGGCCAAAATCCTAGCCGCATACTCAGTTCATTATAGCCTCCAAGACTTTACTACCATACGATAGCAATTTTATGTCACATGTACAAACAATGTAGTTCTCACTATGCAGTATCCTACAATGCCCACTTTATCATTCTTAGGTCCAAATATTGAATCAGTACAACAGGGGTCCAGAATTTTACCAAAATACTGGCACAATCTCAGCATTTTAGGTGCCAGAGGGGTGATTGGAAGCAAGTTGCATACTCAAGACCAACAAATATTAGGTATCACCATACAATTTTAGTTACCCAGGCAACTTCAGACCCAGGATAGAGTAAAAAAATAACTTCAAACCCATACAAGTTCTATTTACATCAAACTGACAACTGGTACACATATATTACAGCAAACCCTTGACACTTACAGGGGTTACATTCTTGAAAAATTCAACAAACAGTAAAACTATCCTGCTTGATGTTAAGACCTCATAAAAAAAATGGGGTTATGGGAACTCAAAGACACAAAATGTGGTAATGTACAACGTAATGCTTAATAAAGACAAAAACATCTGTGTTGGTGTTTACTGGAATGATATCTGTGATCTGGATAAAAGTTGTCAGAATGACTGAATGGCGCACAGTGCACATCAAAAGGATAAGTGAAGACCTCATAAAGAAAGAGGTGATCTTCAAAGCCTTTACCTCTTCGGCATGTCTGCATATCCTTATACACCTCCTTGTATGGTGTTATGACAGCCTACAACTTGTGCTTAAATTACAGGTATCCCTCTGTGAAGTGGTCAGCCTCAAAAGAACCACTGAGTCATTTGCAAACTGAAGATCTTTCTTCGCAGCACCCTGGTATCAGCTGAACTTTGTCCACATGGGTGTCAAAATCTTCTGGTTCAATGACCACTGTCCATTGTACAAGATTCTCCTCAGTTAACACTTTGAAGCCCAAGACCGAGCGTTGATCGATTTCTTCCAACTTGCTGGCCGTCCCACGCCCGAGCACAGTTCATCTCGCCCGGGTGCAGTTGGTGCCTCTATATTCGCGTACGTACTATAATGTAGACGACTTGAACTCGGGTTTGGGTTGCATGGAAGCTTTCACTGATTAGCCCACCATTTGGTCCTGCCATCTGAGGACTTTTGTTTGCACTATTTCGAAAAAAAGGACAGTCCGCAATCAGCTGTCACGTTGTGGTCTGCTCTTCATGCTGTTAAGTGTGTTGTTCGTGTCGATTTTAGAGTTTTCAGAAGAAAAAAAAAGTCCCGCTTTCTCGATGATGTGCGTATTGTAGAAGCTCTGAATGAACCTGTGGACGATTCTGGTTCAGATGGAGATGTAACAGAAGCGGATTATAGCCCATTCGATTCAGGTATTTGATCACATTGTATTGGAATGAATTTCAAAACACTTATTCTAATTGTTGCAAGATCCCATTAATTAATTAATCAATTACATATTTTAATTGTCATACAAAGTAAACGTATCGCCGATTAAAGAAGTTCCGCGATTATTTTTAACAAAACATTATTTCTTTAGTGAAAAAAATAATAAACTTCAAAGTAGCCTTTACAAAAATGAATCCACCGATCCCCTGGTAAGCACTGCTTGAAAGGGTTAAAATGTTTATATTTATATGTCTCAGTAGGGAGTTAATTTATCATTTTTGCTTTCCAAAAGAAGATACACAACGAAATTCAAGGGTTGCAAAAGCAATGCTAAATTCCACGAAGCACGAAGTAGGACAAAATTATTTGCACGGAGGACATGACATTAAACACTTTCCCCGATACGTGGTATCCGTGTAGTAAATTTAACTTGTTCTGTCATTCGTTCCATCCTTACGGAATTGTTAGACGTGTTACATGAGTCTATGAATACACTTTTCATCTGTTACAAATTAGACCAACAAAATGCACACAATGAATTGATTTAATTTACAAAATTTCTACATCTTTCGGGCCTCATTGACCCATCATCGGGGTGTACAGTTGTATAGGTATGAAATAATTGCTAGACCATCCTAATATCACTCCCTGATGATGGGCCAGTGAGGCCTGAAACATGTAGTAGTTTTGTAAATTAAAACATTATAGTGTGTGCATTTCGTTGGTCTAATTTGTAGTAAGTATCCCAATGCACGGAGTGAAAAATATACACTTTTTGTCTGTTGAGCTACGGACGCCGGGCATCGAGCTGGAAGTACTCATGAACAGGTATAGATGGCGCTTCAAACTTGCCTTGCAGTAGGGCTTGTCACATTGGATGGTAATCGTGGTGGCCGAATGGACGTATGGTAACTTCATTCGCAGTCATTGTTAAAGTATAGTGCTTTTAAATGTGAAGAAATGAGTATACGCTTTAATTATGAGGAATGTGCTGTGTTATCTTACGTGCGTATTACCGTTAACTGTGCCTCGTGCTAGAAGTCGGCAAGTATCCCCCCCCCTCGAAATTTATATGGTTTGTCGTTGTGCTGGCACCGAAAGTAAAGTTTCTGTTTCGCAGCTCCCTATTCTGTTTGTGTAATTAGGCCTCTAAATATATTTTGTGCTTTGGTTTGGCTTTTGGGATTAGATCGCGTAGTAGAAGGAGATTTCTTGTTTTATCGCCAACGTCGTTGCCAACTCCAGATAGAACTGCAGAAGTTTTCGAAACGTCTGGAAATTACCATATCTGTGCGTGGCTGAACCCCTAAAGTCGATTCAGTACGTTGAAAGTAGACTGCAAAAGCCAAAGGATTAATATTACCTGTTACATATTGTGGAGCAGATTTTTTTTTTAATAGTGATTAAATTCACTGTCCACAAGGAAAGGCTGATATGTATGCTAACATTGGGAATCGGACTGCCATGTTTGTGTGCGTCAGTTTTGCCATCTTGGCAGCAGTGGCATATGGACAGTTTCAGCAGCCACTAACAGAATCTCCTGAGATTCCATGGACAGGTCGTTGGATGCCACATCCTCCATCTAGTGAGCATGCAGATATTCACGATCCTGAACATGGAGTTCAGATGGGTGTTGTAACTGCTGATTGTGATGATGCTAAGGTACACAAATACGTATGTTAATGTAACAGTACTTGTCTAGTGGATATTTGCATGAAACTAGATTCTGTATGGGCATATTTTAATTTTATGGGCTTCTGGAATGTTACACCATGTATCAGTATTTTGGAGCAGGCAGTAAGTTCATTCCAAATGTTAGTTCCTGTCCAGCAAACTACTATATATATCCCATCCCATAAGCCTTCTGTAAAGCACCTTCATTTGGGTAAACTTTATTACAGGATGTTCTATGTAAAACTTTTCATACATATTTGATGTTGGCACATTTCATTCTAACATTGTTGCGAACAGCTTCCAGTATCTTTGCTTTCAGTGCCTGAATTATTTTTTGGGTTCTGGTGAAATCTTATGTAATTAATTTACATCAAAAGTGAGTATAGATTCATAAATTGGACTGTTACCATTGATTCAAACAGTAAAGATAAAGTTTGAGCAGTTTTGTATGGTTTAATGTTTGGGAAAATATGGTTGGGTAAAATATGTTGTATTTTGTTCTCTGTCTTCTAGACAAACCTGACCATAGACTGGGACTATTCCCTTGCTGATTACACTTGCTACAGTTACAACAGAAAATATCTTCCAGTTACAAGGACTAAGCCAATTTTGGAATGTGAAAATATTCCAAAATACTACTTGGTAAGCATGACATGCTTGGGTTGCAGCAAATAATGAATCATGCTTGACTCTACTGTGTACCCAAATATAAGATGACTCCCTTTCACAACATTCAGTTTTCGGGAAACTGTCCGTGCTAAACATGTGTAACTTTGCATGATTGTGTGGTGACCCAGATTTTCCAGTGATTTGGTAAATAATTGTCATCTTCAGTCAAGTAATTACAGTGTAATGCTGTATCTCAATGGGGTATGATTTCTGGTAGGTGCAGAGATGTGGTTGCTGTGGTTTTCATGGTATCCTCTCCAATGTTTTCTAGGTACTGTTTCCCCAGGTGTCAAATGGCCAGGGCATTAAATGGCAAAGCATTCACATCCATCTTATTTTGAAAGTTAAGGAAGAGAGCAGCTGTACTGCTGCAAGAAGACTGTATTGCCAGTCTTTTACTTGTAATGTTTTTACCCAAATATAAGGCATGATTTTCTTCCTAACTCTGCATCTGGAAAATGAATAGTCACTTTATAATAGTGCACATAGTTAAACACCATCTATCAGAAGGACAGATGTTTTTGTATCCACTGCAGTTTAGTCATTGAAGAAAAATACACATCTGCTACAAACATTACACACATTATTTTGGACGTAAGATTTCATCATTGACATTCTGACAGCTCATTGCATATCACATTAATTATGGAAGTCAGTTGAGTTAAATTATTGACTAAAAATTGTGGATGATCATGTTGAAAGGAAAAGTACAACAGCATTTCAAACACCAAAACCAGTGAATTGCAGTTATGGTGCTAATTTTAAATTAATGCTAATTAGGCATGCAGAAGAAACCAATAGCTTCACTGCAGCATGGTAAATTCTGTGTGCTGTGGAAAAGAATGTACAGCACTCTAGAAAACAAAAAGATCTTTTTAAAGGAACAAATTCAACCTAAAAATTATTCTGTGGATGAAAGCAAAATTCATTTTCATTGACAGAAGAGATCTGTAGTTTTTGCTAGAAAAGCATAAAAAAGACCTTTGTGCTACCAGAGAGACAAGATGAATGTTGTACAAGAATAAAGACAGAAGCTGCATTTCAGTCATTTGAGGAAAATAACATTGCCTACTGTGAAGTTGCTATAGATGGAAGCAATCATAGGTCACTGATTAATATTTCCAATAATAATTCATTGTTTTTTTTTTTTGGGAAGAACAGTGGTTTACTGTCAAAAGTAAACTAAGTAACTAGTAAGCCTACTAAGGCTGTAGAAGTACTTCTTTTCTGTGTGAATAAAATGCTTGAAAACTGAAATTTGCTTGAGAAATGTATAGTGTTCATACAAGGCAATGTTTAGAGGAATCCAGTGCAGTGAAGAAGGAGACAGTACTTTCGCCAAAGCAAAAATGTTGGTACATGAGTCCATAACTGGTATAGGTTGTATTTTGAATAAATGTGTATTATTGCAGTAGAAACACTGGGAGTTCACATTGATAACATTATTTATAAAATTTACTGATATTTTCATAACTACGCTGTGTGTGCCATGTAGCTGAAGGAATTCTGTAGTTTGTTGAGATCAAACGCAATAAGCTGGTCTTGTTTTGTATTGATGGCATTTACAAAATGAGCCACCTAAATGGAATGATGTAGAACCTTCTGTCCCATTCCTGATAAATAGGGAGTGCCTACAGGTGACATAAAATGTTTTGACCAACTCTGTCATCTGAAAAAATTTGCAAAAAAAATTCACAGCAAGTCACTTCAATAGTGAAGAGTTCACCAGTTGTGAATACACCAGAAGTGGACCAGATATTTTGAAAACTGAAAGAATGGTGAATGCCACTCAGAATTATTGAAGATTTCACAATTATTCTTTGTCATTACTGCTCACAGTGCAAACACAGTGAGTTTATCATTGATGCCAACATAATGGGCAAAGGAGAGGAACATTTTGATTGCTGAGTCACTCAGAAGCCTTTTATTCTTACAGTGCATTTCCAAAGGAATTTTTTGTACATATTTTCTTGCCATCTTGCAGAGTGGTACTAAACAAGATCCGATCTACAGAGAAGTATGAATGGTCACTTAAAAAGAAGATGACTAGAAAACTGGCAAAAGACTATACATACTTTGTACATTGTATACAAAATTGAATCATTTTTGTTCTAATTGTATATATACATTGTGTTTTTTTTTTTTCAGTGACACTTTTAATATTATTTAGTAACATATTGACTTTATATTTGCTTTATTTAATCTCTTGTCGTGAATGCGTCCTCTTTTTTTGTTGTGGAAATATGTGGGAAATGGCCTTTTTTCTTGTGATGATATGTATTAATGCTAATATATGTATTAAATCTAAGGTATCATGGGACTCAGTCCTCCTCCTCCCTCCTCCCAAAACTCAACTCAACCAGTGCACTGTTGTGGGTATAGTTGTGTACTTTATATATATATATATATATATATATATATATATATGGAGGTTAGTATTTGAAGCTGAAGAAAACAGTATAATGAGGAACTTAATGATTGGTACTGCTCATCAGATGTTATTGGGGAAATGATGTCATGGAAAATGAGATGGGTAGGACCTGTTGTGTGCATGGGAGGAATGAAATGCACATAATGTTTTGTTTGGAAAACCTGAAGGAGAGATACCACTTTCAAGACCTGGGCATAGATGGAGGATAATATTAAAGTTTATGGATATAAGAGTATGAACTGAATTGACCTGATTAGGGATGGGGACCATTGGTAGACTCTTGAATAAATGTCTGGGTTTCATAAAATGAAAGTAATTGATTGACTAGCTGAGAAGCTTAATGTTCTGCATACTGTGCAGTATGTTTATAATTATCTGTCTTCGTCAAAAATACTCCAACTTGTTGGCGTATTAGTTAAACAATGTAACTAGGTGTTTAAGAAGTGGTGCATGAAATGTTGGTTTGATGAAGACAGATAATAGTTAAGAAAATCTTAGCTTTTCCGGAAGGACTCTGCTGCTTCAGTGAATGTCCCATGTACACACTTATTCAGAATAAGTTGCAAGTTGTTATATGCCATGCATTTATCTATGTCATGCCAATCCTCCAATATGTCTTATAAAAATAATGAGATGTCCTATCTTTGAATGTGTGATTACACAATATGACATTTTCGGATAAGGCAGCTAGATGATCATAATTAATATTTAGGGAATATATATCAAGACATTGGTATGGACATATTTACGGTATATTACACCATAATATTTTCAATGAGGTTCACATCACATGGCCAACAACATGAGACTCAATAGTTTTTACACACATAAAAATCTTATTTCAACCATTTTAACAGTTTTTCTATGTATATTCGACGTTTTTATACATAACTTGGACACAATCACTGGCCAGGACATTACCAATCCAATGATTTTTATATAATTTTATATAACTTTTATGTTGTGTAACCTTTGTAAGTCATATGGGTTCTATAGAACAAGCATAATTTGCACTGTATTATACCTTATTTTAAAGTTTTTGTAATGGTGACCTGATGATTGTCTTTTTAGATCAAAACATTTAGTCATTCCTGAATAAATAACATGGTAGTGTTTGATGGGACTATAACAATTTGTTTTAAGCTCATTTAGAATTTTTGGTATATTAAATTCCTTTAACAATTTTTTTTTACTGACAAATTTTGCTTTTAATTGTTAATTGATGTGCAAATCTGTAAGCAAATTATGTATTTTCATGGGAGTCCAACCCCTGTATTAGCCTGCAGAAGTAGAGTTTGATTTGTCTGAATATGCATTCATGTGATTGTACACTTCACTCATGTTTTGATGTGCATGTTCTTTGGAACACAGCAATAAACCTTACTAGTCCATGTAAGGTGGAAAATTTTGTGAGCAGCTGAGTTAGTATCTGAAGAACATTGTAATGGAGTGGGTAGCACTCCTGCTTTGTGTGCCTGTGGAACCTGATGTATGTGTCAGTGTACACACTGCCTGAGATGACTTAGGTTTTTCATATTGTTCTCAGGCTAGGCAAATGCCAGAATAGTGCTTAAATTAGGCCGTGGCTTCCTCACTTCACATCCTTTCCATTTCATTATTCACTAAGCACTCCCTTTCTCTGTCTGTAGTATAAGTTGTTGATAATGTTATTGGATAAATAACAAATATGGCTGACTGGCCCCTGGAGTTAGTAATTAATCTGCTGTAAATGTTGTAATTGCTACTCGTTTGTCTTTTTGTGGGATGCCGTGTTGTGGGAAAATATTTAATTAAATATTTCTTTTAAATATAAATTTAATTTCACACAGTGTTGTCAGTGTCATATGCTGTTTCCTTTTCAGGCTCGACATGAGTGTATGAACAAGTCAATACATTATACGTCAGCCATACCTACATAGTAAGTAGTTTTTTGAATGGTATTTTTAAATACATTGTTTGTGGATGAATGGAACATTAGCTGAGCAAGTTGTGCTCTTAAAATGACATATGTAGGGGGATACTGTCCAGTGCCTTGTTTTGGTTTTAGAAACAATTTCTTTTTCGAAATGGGTTTTGTCTGTGAAAGCTGTAACATACTTCGATCAATTGTGATACATGTGTCTGTTCAGACAGTTTGTTTTATATTCCTTTAAAGAATTTTCAATGTGGCGGGATTTTTTTTATTATTATTTTATTCCTATAAGATTATGTGTTACATAAGAGGGTATTATTTTCATTCTTGTTTTTATTAATTTATCTCTGTTAGATAAGTAATATGTAATGATGTTCTGTAATATACAAACATACTTCACCATGTAGAAACAAGTTATGACCAAAAGATCCCAATATGAGTAAACAAGGTACTGCTGGCAAGAGAACACATGGAACTCTAACAGTTCCACAGAAATGTGAAATAATTATGAGGCTTGAAAGTGGTGATAATTGAAGAGAGGTTATGGCTTCATACAACATTGAATTGTCCACTATATATGATGTAAAGAATAAGAAGGACAAATTATGAAAGCTTATGGTATCAAGTGAAAGTGTGAAGGACCTTTTTGAGTGACATGTTAAAAGATTTTAAGTATGATAGCAGGAATAACAAATTACTTTTTAAGATCTTAGGTCAGTATAGGCACCATCTGATAATCCATAACATCCAGGCACCGGTTCAGTCTTTTGCATGCCAGATTAACAGAATTTTGCTGTATTTGTCTCTTGTCATTTGTGTCATATGGTCACCCAATTTAACATACATGTTTCTGATGTCCCCTTACATAATTCCTTATGTATGTCTCCTGTCAGTTTTGTCATCCCTTCACACAGCTTAGTATGTGTGTCCTTCATGTCATCCCTTCACATAATTCAGTATACATGATCCACTTGTAAAATGGGCTGTGTTTATTGAATCTGTGATGTCTGCTTACTTTACTGATGAAAGCATGATGGTATTGGCATCTAACCAGTCTGTTTCAGAAGTAAGGTCAGTGAGCCTTGAATCAAAGATAAACAGGCAAATTGAATATGAAATATTACTTTATCCATCAAGATATATAATGTTTCTGGTCTTTGTAAGATAAGTCAAAAGGCTTTTGACATGTTACTGAAGTGACAAATATGTCTGATTTTTCATACAGGCAGTTTGAAAGTTACATAAGGGTTCTGTTCCTGAAACTTTTATGTAATCAAAATTTATGTGAATTGGAACTGACCCTGCCCACACTCATTTATCACACCACATTGGCTACGTTTATGTTTTTATAGTGTCAATGTATATGTTTAAAATGTTATTTCTATTAGGTTTCTATACAAAACACACAAAATAAAAGACATTTAATAATTAGGTTATTAAGAATATAGTATTAACACATATTACAAAGACAGTAGTAATTGAACAAATTTTCCCATAGGTTAGAATGTGTTTTTTATGTGAGTCTGAGTTTATTTAAGTTGCATACTACGTAACTCAGAAACTGCCCATATCTTCTTATTTTTGCTAAAAGCAAGGAATGTTTTGGGAACTGGTTCTTCTTCTGCCCAGACGTAAACACAAGAATTATGCATCTGCTCCTGTTGGGTCCATTTGATGAAGCTAATCTCTCACCCTGACCACCAGCAGCAGTTCTAGTCAGAGTATATACCATATTTAACCAAATGAAAGATGAGGAATTTTCCTTATTTGATGTTTAAAAATGTGAGGTCATCTTAAATTCACATATGAAGAGCCAAACTGGCCCACAGCAAAGCGGATCATTCTGAACCAGACCTTTGTGGATCCAAACCGAGGCCTGCATTACCAAATTGTCATGGTTAGATGAAAGGGGGAAGAGAGAGCGTGACTAAAATTAATTGACATAATCTTCTTTGTTTGAACTTTGTCCATCACCTAATTACTAAAGAAGCACAACATTTCAGAAGTCAGCTGTGTTTCTATTTTCAGGCAAAGAAGCACCTAGCCTGGTGGATCCCTTAGGTAGACCTATTCTCAGTCACTGGTGAATACAAAAACAGTAACTAGTTAAGGTATGCACCTGAGAACAGATGTAGTCCAAGGATAGTAATGGGAAAATGGTTATTGAAAAATTAAAAAATGAGTAAAAGACACAAAAATTAAACCTGGAACAATCCACAAATTAAAAACCTTAATGAGAGCCATGAACTTAGATTTATTAGAACACGGGCATGACCTAAAAATCTGAATACGTGCATTTGAATTCTTAACACCACTGACACCATCTGTGGAGAAAATTGTGAATCTTCATGGGGTCATGGAAGTTTATAAATCAAGAAATATAAGTGTAATATTTAGTTAGAGTGGATCATAATGGCATGGCAGCACATCTAACTGGACGTGATTATGAAGGGCGTTGAAAAGTGCTGTATATCCTACACATTGGATGAGACTGATGATAATATGTTGTGGAATGGCAGTGAAGAGGATGGGAATGTTAGAAATGAGTGTGAAGATGAAGGCACTGACTGTGCAGATGGAGACAATGACACTGATTGGAAAATGTAGATAGAATCTGACATGCTTTGTGTATTAAGTGTTTGAAATTAATAGTAAAATACTGTCTTAACAGATGTTTATATATTT
>Ga0123352_10009408_pt1 | contig 15281 bp, 10 predicted proteins | sample TergutLab28metaG_FD_89700 | JGI IMG/M metagenome (GOLD analysis project Ga0123352, IMG submission 89700) | Labiotermes labralis P1 segment gut microbial communities from Petit-Saut dam, French Guiana - Lab288 P1 | ecosystem: Host-associated > Arthropoda: Insects > Digestive system > Gut ... | reverse complement strand
TATCCGAGGTAAAACTCGGTGTGTTTTGCTACATTTTGACAGTTCAAAACGTTGTTTATGTCCTCTGTATAAATTTCTATACGCTTTCAAAGTTGTAAAGCTCTTTTTGAAACACCCTGTATAATTATTATGTTTATTGGACCGTGCATCATTGTAATAGGTGAAGAATCAAAGACCAATTTGATGTCACTTGCTATTTTATTTCACTTCCTATGTACTCAACATGTTTCGGACATTAATATATCCGTCATCAGGAAGCAGCCTGCAACACGGACACCACTCAAATACAGCCGTACCAAATTCCCTGCACACAACGAACCGAGAACAAGACGACCGATGTGGTAATTCAACAGCACAGTCGCAAGTTCCTGATGACGGATATATTAATGTCCGAAACATGTTGAGTACATAAGAAGTGAAATAAAATAACAAGTGACATCATGTTGGTCTTTTATTCTTCAACTATCAATATAATTACTTTGTAAAAACTGTTCTTCCTGAGGTTGGCTCTCAACAGCCGAAACATGTAGGAGATTAAGCAGCGAGTCAATGTAATGTTATTGTAATTCTTACATGTGCAGTTGACTGGTATTAAATATATACAATAATTTGACGACCTTGAAGTAAATCGCGATGCTATCGTTCTCGACTTTCATATTCCTGTGTTTGCTATTTTGTTATTATCGATTTTCATAAATTAAAAGTTATGTCGTTGAAGTGTGTGACCGAAAGCTTGTTTTTATACCAATTTTCGTGAAAATCTTTCCGAAAGTTGTAATAAAGGACACAGACATGTTCATCTCGTAAGCTCATTTTTTCCCTGTTTATTAAGAAAAGAAGAGTGAAAGAAATCCAACTCCGTAATCTAGCAGAATTTAGTTTTGGTTTCATAACCCCATTACATTGGTGTAATGCTGTCTTTAGTGTACAGAGATCTAATAAATGCACTCCGTTGTCTGTTTTATCCATCATTGGTTTTTTTTTGTTTGTTCCTTTACGCAATTTGGTCACGTGTGAATTTCTGTGGACAGGCCTTTCATATCTTGATCACTCAGTAGTTACTAATTAATTTCAACTTTTACTTTGTCCAAACAACATTTCTGCTTAGAGTTTAATGTTAATTTTCACTATGGCTTTCTCTTCTTTGTTTCTTTCACTTTGTTTTCTCTGTATTTTTCTGATATACTCTACTTCCCGTTAAGATCCAAAAACTTCTGCTCATCAGAACATATGTGAACATAAAGCAACAAATATTATATTACATAATAATATATCTTGTGCCTTTTTATTTTAGTTCTTATTTCTCAATTATATTTTCCCAATTTATTTTTCATTTTGTGTTCGTGGTACTCGGAGTTGTTGGTAAAAAAAAGCAGTTTTGCTCTAAATTTACATTTTCTTTATTGGGCATTCCTGGTGGGTGATCATCTCGCAGTCCCAAAACTTTGAGACCTACAGACGGAGGAATCTAACATTTGTTGTGCCAAGTTCATTGTGGAGATTCGGATTGCTAGCGGAACCGACTAGTTTATAACCTAACAAATTGTAAATTGAACTAACACAATTTGCAGCATATTGTGAAACACAAGGGTCCGATTGAATCTGACGAAACAGTGTTTGACGAAACCAGATTCATGAGATACGTCACTTGCCCGTGTTGCCCCGTTAGTAAGAGACTGCTTCTTAAAAGTTTTGCCCTTAGAATGGTCTTGAAATCTCAATAAATATCAGTTTACGTGAAAGCTTGCAGAAGTTAAAGGACAATCCATTATGGTAGCCACATAACGTATACATGGCAATGAGCGGAAAATGGATATTGAAGAGGATATCGTCCAATATTTTATAGCTGCGATTTTAACCTTTTTAAAATCTGTGGAGTCCTTCGAACACATCTGAATTTTCGCGAAACCCTTTTAAAATAAAAAAGTACTTCTTGGGTTCAGAAATGAAATAAACATTTATAGAATAAGCTTTTTATAAATAAAATAAACATATTTATGATAAAAAAAATTTCAAAAGTGATTGTGCACAATGAAATAATTTCTGTACTGCTTGTGCACAAAGATGAAGAGGACAAAATTAAAATTACAAAAATCTTATTCATCAATTTTCTTGCGAAGAAAATGTGCTCCTGAATGTTTCACGCGCCCCGCCGGGTTTCCACAGAACACAATATAATACCACTGTTTTAGAGTTTACATTATGGATAAAGACGTCGTAGTGATTCAAAGTATGAAAATAATGGCCAAAAATTTCATGTTTTATAAATAGTGTCGTAGACGCTTGTTCTTTTCTTTTTGGTATACTTTTTAAGTGAGAAGTGTCTTAAATTTAACTGATCCTCAGAATAATTAGTCGTGTGTCGTATTTCAAAATTATTTTTTCGTACACTTTAGAACACGAATAAAAGGAAGTGCACTAAACGAAACTGACAGCAACTTACACTAACTTACACTAACCCAGTTCTGGTGAGTTGAGCTGTAGCGCTAAAACCGTCAGGCACGACCTTTGCATTTTGTGACTCGTGGAGAGAAAACTAGGAAGAAGTTCGCTGCGTAAATATTGACGCCCCGTGTTGGTAAGATGTAGCGTTGGGTCCAAGTAGCCAGCAGTCATTGAAGTCCTTGGATACTGGCAGAAGTTTGCAGCGCTCTGGGGGTAGTCGGTGAAGTACGTACACACTAAGCGTAGGAATATTTTCGGCAAGAACTGTGAAAGTATATCAAATGTGCCTTTCGTGAATATGAGGCTCCAGCAACTACAGTGTTTGGTCTTCTATAAAGACTTCATCCATGTATTTCCCAGTTGTAATAGATGTTTTCCTGATCACACCTCATGACATGTAGTTTGACATTGGCCGCATAGATAGAGACGAATTCCTTATTCAGTATGTTTTTTTTTTAATCCGAGCCAACTCAACATTTTGAACCTCTATCTATCGGTGAGAAAGGCCGGACTTCTAAACAGATTTTGTCTGAACAGATTTTGGTATTCTCGCCCTGTTGTGCCCGTCAATCAATATCTGAGTTTATTATCAGAGCACACTCAAAACTTACAAAGTCCTCTCTCGTTCCGAAATGTTTGGTTTGGTCATAAGAACCTGCATGTTTGTCTCTGTTTAGGGCAACTCTTTGCTCTATTTTCAAAATAAGAAAAATCCTTTTGGGCATGGTAAACAACTCAATGTTACGTATAGTGCCTCCATTTTATATCCCTCTAGGTGGACTGATTCCTTCCCCAGACGTTTTATTTATTACGCACCGTGGCTTAACACGACCGTAATATTACAAGAGTGGGAATATATGTGCCTGATTGGAATGTTCATTTTGTAAGGTGCTTTACTTGATTATATATTCTTTACCTTACATTTCCATTTACTCTTCTTGTACGAATGTCTTATTGCAAAAAAAGACTATTTTGGGCCAAGAGTAAAATCAATTAAAATAACTACTAAATAATGTGCTCAAACCATTAACAAGAGAGCCACGTTTTTCAATTTCAGACTTTCGATATGTAGACTTGTGACATAAATACCATAATTCAGAAAATACACGTAGGTCTATAATAAGTACGTTTTGTGAATTCAGACTCATGTAATTACGTTTATATCACATAAATTTCGACAGCCTGAAGGTAACTGTACTCCATAGTTGCAGTGTAAAGTATAGTAGGAAAGAAATAATGTGAAATGCCAACTTGATGCAACTAGGTAATTTTATTGATGTATTCTTAGCTCGACATATTTCGGGTAAATACGCCCATCATCAAGAGCATTAGATGTTGAGCTGCAGCGTATGGTTTTCTATAACGAGTTTTTGGATGGGTGGTGGTCTTGAGAGCCGCTGCGTGGGTCGTGTGTACGGTGCGGATGGTGCCGTGCGACTCGCACCTGATGACGGGCGTATGTACCCGAAACATGTCGAGCTGAGAATACATCAATAAAATTACCTAGTTGCATCAAGTTGGCATTCACTTTATTTCATGAGGAAGATGCACATTCAAACAACCCTCAAATGCAGGAAGGAAGTTGGTAAAGGATCTTAATTATAAATTTGAAAGAAAACTATCTTCATTTTTATTGTACGGTATCACTACAACCAATTAACATTTATTAATACTAAATACAGTTTTACAACATCACAAATAGTTTCCACATGGTGCAAATATCATCATTTCTTTGAGTGACATCTGGTGAGGTGACAATGCGTTGGTGAAGAGTTGGCAGTGATGAAAATGTTGATTTTAATAATGACGACGTGAATGAGAAAGTGAAATTACTTTTATTGACGGATCTAGTATGAATCACTAACGTAATCAAATTTACCATGACTGGAATCTAAACTCAAACGTTCAAGTCCCACGTAGTCCTCATGTTTCTTAATGTATATAGGGACTTTCTTCTCAATATATACAGGATGAGGTACTGGGACAGGTTTCGGAACATGAACAGGGTATGGTTTCGGGACATGCACAGGTATCTGAACGGGAAAAGGCACCTCAACAGGCACCTTGACAGGGTAGGGAACTTTTTTTTCCACAGGATAAGGGATTTTCTTTTCTACATACACAGGGTAAGGTTTGGGAACCTCAACAGGGTAGGGTTTCTCAACTTTGACCTCTACAGGAACCTTCACGGGATATGGGACTTTCTTGATTACTTCAACGGGATATGGCTGAGGGACAGGCACTTTGATCTCCTTTGTGATAATAATAGTCTTCACGTGTTCGTGTTTTTCTTCAATATCGTGTCCACCCCCATAGATGTAGCCACCCTCGTAGATGCCATACCCCAGTTCCTCCAGCCCTCTCTTCTCTTGTTTTTTCTCCTCCTCTTCTGCCAGCACCAGGCCCACGACAAATAACGCAAACGTCTGAAAAAATGAAACGGTAGGTATATTACATCTCACATCGCTATTAAATAATTCCTATGTTAAGTGTTTCTACGGTGCATCCAATCTGCTCCGTATGATTTGTCTAACATTATGTCGCAACTTGCTGTCTCACGTTGGTCGGATTACAAGACACAGCGCCAATTGTGGCACCTACCGAATTGCCATTCATAGTAGCAGTGAGTTCCAGCATTCGTTGGGTGCCTTAACAGGGGGTTCATCAAAGTTTTGGACCATGGAGTTGTGTTGTATGTACATCTATTATTCTGTTGGCCTTGTAATATGCCTGTCTTTTACATGTTTTTTCACACAATAGGGTCTTTGCTGATCCTATATTTAGCAAAATGACAAATACGAGTGAATTGCATTTCTTTGAAATAGGCAACCCACCATACACACGTACATGGCGGATTTTCCGTCGTTCAGGCGCAACAATGTGCCCTGCAAGTTAAACACACGCAAAAGCGCGCACGCACACACACACACAAACACACACACACACACACAGACTTTTTCTTGAAATAAGCTGCACATAAAAATGTATGTTTTTAACACAGTTTTCAGAAAAAGCCCCAATTTTTTTTTTCCATTTTGTACAAATATTATTTGCCTGAGTTTGTGCCCAATTGATATTCCTCTATCTCCTATTAGAAATCCAAAACAATTAAACAGATAATTCTAAATATTTGTCAGAGGAATATAGTTATTAACCTTGTATCACACTTTTATTATTGTCACGCGCTATGTCCTAATGTATATGGGCAAGTGACATTTAGAATTTAGACAATTCTATGTAAGCCCAAAAATATTTTTCACACAAATAGCCGTTAATTAAAATTTTTAGTACGAATGTTATGGCCCACTTGTTACTGCTGTTACGTGTCATGGAATTGTTGGAACGCATGCGCAAAATGTTTTAATACTCGCTTCAGACATGTATTAATATGTATTACAATAAAGCACTATATTAAGAGAGCAAAACAGTTCAGATTTCTATGCAATTTAAAATCAATAAAGAATTTGTTTTGTTTCCTTTATACGGGTTGATAAATAGTTTAGATAATCCGGTGAAAGGAAGACGATTCTTGTTTTTTTTAAATAGTTACAAATAAGGAAATACATGTATTCTTTATTTATTTTTTTTCGAAACCTGAGAGAGTACGGGAAAAGTATGGGCCTGCTGGGTGTAGAATGTGTGCTTAAATTTTTTCTACAGTGTCTGGCTTTGGACCTTTTTTCCGTAACATCGTAAGAAAATCTGTAGCAACTCGAAAATAATAATACCTATTTGTAGAGCCTAACACGCTGTTCACCCATATTGACTGGGAATCAAGCAAGTTGAAAACAAGTTTTTACAATCTATATTGTGTTCATGAACTTGGGAAATTAATCGTGGTTAATTCTACTTCCAAATCGCGCCGAAAGCAGTACTTTATTTAGCATTCGCATTTGCTCTGCTTTAGTGTTCATGGAAGAGAACCAGTCGGAAAAAAGGGAACAGGAACTTACTATGTACGGTACAGTGAAAGAGAAGTAGGCCTTGTTTTGAATAACCACTTTTTTGTTCGTTGTGTTTACTAAACTTTTACGTCACTATGTTACTGGCCTGATACACTCGTTTTTATTTTGTTCTTCAAAAACACGTTTCCTTGACCATCGCTGTTACGAAAACATGTCCGTTTTTGTTGTGAATATGTCTTCTAGCAAATATAAAAATCTGACTTGGACTGCAGCCCATGTATATAATAGCAAAATGGATCATTTTTCGACGTTTTTCTCCTAAAATTAACAACGAATCCTTTTATTACTCTAGTTTGTGTGATACGGAGTATTTTGTTTTACCGAACTAGCGTAACTTCGGAGCAACTTCTGCAGGCTAAATATCGATAACGTCCAAGCCTCAGGCACTCAGCATCATCAAATCCCCCACATTCAAAATTTATCTCCCTAAAATCCATCATGACATTAATCTACTATCTCCTTCTTAGTTGTCTAGGAGTCCACTTGTTAAGAGGTTTCCTCTTCCAAAATCTACACGTTTATCCATCATACAACACCCTGGTCATATACCCAACCCCTAATGGCGTCCAATATTTCATTAAATCAAAATTGTTTATGCTACATCCATTTACCCAATTGTGTTGCTCTCATATTGTAAATTTCTCACATCATCCTGCTGCAGATATAATTTGCATATCATTTTATTTTTATTTCGGATATGTGACATGGTTTGGAATAAGTAAATGCACTTCATAGTTGCTAAAAATAAAACCAGTACCTACGCTGACTTCTTGGTCCTCACGACCAGAAAATTAGAGTTGACAATTTATCAACTGATTGCAAAATGCACTTCATGAATTTAGTCTGACATGCTTATTATGAACATTGCTATTTTAGTGACATTTGTTAATACGTGAAACTATAATATATTTTAAATAATTTATCGGACGTGGCTTGATATGCACGTTTGGGAGGATATTGGTGTTGAAGTGGCACATGCTTACATTTGGGTTTATGTTTTGAAGTACCAATTTGTGAATACAGACGAGTTATGTGCCCTGTTGATCGCCGGCCCTTATCTTAAACATGTTTTCCTGTTCTGATCGTACAATACAGAGTAAAATTGTATCTACTTACGAGTTTCTTCATACTGCAGCCTCTATGTGCGGTTTGATCGAATGCAGCGATTTTGCCTGCAACATGTGGGAAGAGCTCTCCGCTTTTATACGCTGCATTCACCGACACATGCTTTCGATCCTTTCGCTCCTTTCGCGTCTCCCTTCCGTCATTTTGTACTTCATGTATTTCCATCTCCTTCATTTCATTCACCATGTGTGTCAAGCTATTCTGTTATTCAACAATCTGACTATGCAAATTTACAGTTTTTTACACCACAAAGGAAATATATTCGTTAAATTGTATGTAGACATTTCTTAGGCACGAATTTGGATGGATGTGGATCAGTCATGTGGTCAAAAAGGCATGATAACAGAACATGTTTTCTACTCTTATGTAAGAGATCATTGAGCACAGCTTTTACGTAAGATTGTTTCTGCTGCGTACGTTGCTTTCGTGTGTATGGTCGCATAGGCTATGATGCACAGAGGTGTCTGGGGCAAAATTAAATAATGAATTGACCCAATATTGACTGGAAATCCTAAGGCGATCTTCTGGCATTTTATAACGGCGGAAAACGACGGCTATCGGAAGCCCTCTTTAGTTACGAGAGTCGTAATTTTTCCGCGATGTTTACAGTCACGCGGAAGAACACTTAAATATTTTATTTGACAGGATGTGATCCTGAGAACTTAAAATGGGTTGTCTCTGAATTGATCTGTGTTCAGGTCACTTACCTTAGTAGTCGAAGTCCATTTCAACGCCATTCTCCCGTGTAAACATGGGTGGTCAGGTCCTGTCACGTTTCCAGACAACGACTGTATAACGGATTGTCGAAACTGGAGAGAAAAATTATTGCATACCAACAATCATATTTGAATGAAACTGCCTTAGATTAATTTTAAATAATTAACCTCGATTGTATTTCTGTGACTGGAATCTATTCGTTCGCTTTATTTAAACCAAATTTAAGTAGTTGCAAGCAGTGACTGCTGACGTTTCGGAAATGTTGTGCTGGAGAGAAATGGAGAAGTTCAGTTGGGTCAGTCATGTGAAAAATGAAACATTACAAAGAGTCGAGAAGAAAACATCATCCTACGTACGACAAAAAGAAGGAAGGCTACATGGACTGGTTATATTAATATTTCATGATGGTGCGCCGATGCTTCACCATTGAGAATAAAACAAATTGTGTGTGAAGATATGTGAATTTGTAGTAAATTCGCGTATTTTCTTATAAAATTGTCGGCTTTATTTCTATAGAAATTGATTACACAGGAACTGACTTCTGGAATACGTTACTGAGGAAAAAAGGAAGCAAAAGAAGACGAGGAAGAAGAAGCAAGCAGCTAATGGATGACTTTAAGGAAAAATAGAAGAAACTTGAATTTTAAACAGAAGGCTGTATATTGCAAAGGAGAACTCGCTTCGGAAGAGGCTCGGACCTGTCATAAGACAGAAAACGCAATATATAGGTAAATAGTGATTTATAAATTTTGTTTCTTTGGGTACATCTTCCCACTTCTAAAAAGAATTTTTCTGTCTCTGGCCTGGACGACTGAAGATAAATCCATATCAGTATGTTGATAAGTTTAACTTTCCTCTCCGGATTGCTAGAATAGATTTTAGGTGTCATTTGCACGGAGAAGGCGGTTCGAGCATATAAATTTATAAAATCGTAGAGGATGCTTAAAATTCGGTGTTTTTCTATACTGTGCGTCCACTGAAGAAATAAATATGATATGTATGTAATTCTTTTGTAATGTATTATAATATGTTTATATATTAACAACTGTTTACCTAGAGTTTATCTGCTGAATGCTGTGTTTATTGAGTATTGCGGATTTACTCTGTAACTCGTATACACCAGAAAGTTTTAAATCTGGTGTATGAATTCGCTGAGGATGACACAGATGTGCAAAAACATGTAGAACTAGTGAAGGACTTTATTTTTAAATGTATTTGTAATTTGCGTATTGAGTTGGTTTTATAAGTGACTATTAAGCAAGATTCACGGAACGAATAATTTCAACAATATGTCATAGTTCTGAGCGCTGAATTTAACAGCCTTTTCTGACTATTATATTATAAAGTTGCATTGACTTCAATAGTACATATGCCGGTGCTTTGTCGCGATTTCCCTATAGTACGAGGGGTGTTCAATAATTTATCTACCTGAGTAAGAAAGAAACAACTTATCACAAAAAAATATTTTTTTATTTGTCAATGTAGTCCCCTAATAACTCAATACACTTCGCCCACTTTTGTTGCAACGACTTTATCTCCCTGGGAAAAAAAATCTTTTGACTGCTCTTCAAACCAGGTCGTGACTGCCTCGTTGACTTCTTCATCGCTTGAAAATCATTTACCCAGAAGAAATTTTTTCATAACTCGGAATAGAAAATAATCCGAGGGAGCTTGGTCTGGATTGTAGGTTGGGTGATTTAGCTGTTGGAATCCACATTGCCGAATGGCAGCTTGAGATTTTGCAGACATGTGCACTGGCGCATTGTCATGAAGGACCAGCATGCCTGCTGAGATCTTCCTCGCCTTTTCTCTTACAGGATGCTTCAGAATATTCGCGGCTAGTCAAGTCAAAAGCATCTACCTATACAAGAACCTAAGAACAAAAGTCCAGAATTGCTGCGCCAACGTCTATGGGATCCCAAAGTGGACAAAGCATCTGGTAACGAAATTGTAGGGGCCTGAAGATGACTAACATCTAGTCGAAACATGTAGCCTTACTCTAGAATAAACAGACTGTGCTGACGTACGTTTGTGTAATACTAATTCATAATTAAATGTTTTAAGAAACGATGAGGCGCTTCATCGTGAGCGCAGGCTACTTACCACAAAAGGAGCTAAACGACGTACCGTTTAGTGTGTCTGATTAATCATTGGCACTAAATGAACTGTCACAAGATATGATAAGCTCTTCATCATTGTTCTTTCCTTATTTATGATTTTTTGTATCCTTTGAAATTCATTTTTTTTTAGCAAGATGGCGTTAGGACTTGCAAGTTTCATTGTTAATCTTGTGCCCAAATTTTGGATCCCCTGAATTGACTGCCTGGTTACACTTTATTCATACTTGTTTCACTGAAAACTGAGAATATATGATTTTCACTGGCACAGCTGGGTGGGGGGTGGGGGATGGGGGGAGTGTGCGAGTGTTTCGGCCACTCCGAGCGGCAAAGAGGGTGGGGAAATGAAATTCTGAAATAAAATTTTTGGCGTTCTGGGCTCAAAATTTTTTTAATTTATTAATTCATATAAAACTAAATTAAATTATTATTTTTTCAAGTTCATGATGTGTTTCAGGGCTGCACAATGTGATTACTCGCGCTGGGCGTCGAAACCTGGTTATGGCACTGATGATTTCCACACACTCCCGATAATACTGCTATCTATCTCGCTGGTCTCAAGAGCCTTAGCAAAATGTATAAGGTTATTCCGAGTCGCCCGTTGTGTGGTCTGGGACTAGACATCGTCTAAAACAAACGAAGGAAATCTACACATTGCTTAAAATGTGTTCGACATGAAAAGAAACATATCTGTTGCCACATCCATGCAATATCTCCTGCCTAATTTTCCCCAGTTTTACCCAACCTGTGTTAGTCTGAGCACGACACAAACAAGTTTCCCTAATAAGATGCTCTCTATGTCACTATCTTTGCTATGCGTGACACACAGTGCGGAACCCCCCAAAATAAATTAAAGTTTATAAAAACAATTTATTACTATGAACATTGGAAAACTACAAATGATCAACTATACTGCGCCTATATGGCACTTTGCAGTCATTGTGATGTTTTGGGTTTCACAGCGGTGTGGCTGAAGATTCAAGTCTTGAACGACGCTGAGTTGTGATGACTTCAAAACATCGGAAACCACTAACCTAACGGCACAGCCTCATGTCTCAGAACACCTGAATTTTGAGTATGGTTCTTATGAATAATGTTCCTTAGGACCCATGAAATTTTCACTGCTACTTTCTCAAGAAGGACGCCGCTTTGTGGGGTTACTTTCCGATCGGCTTAATATTATTAATTTGTTATCTAACACTATGAATTGCGATACTTGTGTAAGCATTATGCATTACAGCTGCATAAAGACCCTGTCACTGAATCTGCTACGCTCCACCTTTTATAATTCATTCTGTATTGCTTGCTCTCTACATTTCAATAGGTTAGAAGTAACAAGTTTCCTTCCACTGGAAACAGGTTCTGCAGAGAAGGGCACCTGTGTTTCTGGACTACGTTCGAAGACTTCCTTTTCCAAAATATTGTTCGGATATTCTGTAATTTAGCCTAAGGTTTCAGCACATCCTCATGCAAATTTTCACCGATGTAGAGAAATCGTCGTTGAAATCAATGAGTAAGAGGATTGCTAGAAAATCTCTGGAAAATTTTTGTAGTTCTCTAAGGAAAGCTCGACCCCATCCACTAGAACAGTTAAGAAATCCTTGACAAGTAATCTAAAAGCAACTCTTGTTAGGAAGTTTCTCTAAACCTTCAAGGTCTTATTTTGTAAAATTGATTTGATGTCCATATTGACGTGGTGTGATACAGACAGTCATAGTGCAGTTTACACAGTCGTCAACAGATTTTCTTCTGTCGCCCACTTGCTCAGTCCACTGTTGCAGAATCTAATGATCTATCACAGGCTTTTCTTATATTTGCTATGAATTAGGTGGCAACTCAGACAAAGAGACCTTCGCGATTTCGGCCAGCCTAAACAAGAAAGAATGAAATTCCCTCTGTTGATGTACTTAAAATTCAAAACTTATTGTACCATTAATTTTATCATACATATTTGTATCCTCTCAACGTAATTATGTAGGTCTTAAGCGAGTAAGTTTGAAGGTTGTGGCCTGGTTTCTTCCAGCTCAGTACATGAATCAATGGTGGACTCTTGTGAACGTGGTGATGAACACTGTAGTGTCATAAAATGCGAGAAAATGTTCGAAGAGCTAACCGACTGCTAACTTGTCAAAAAGAGCTGTTTGTTATTTAGTTAACAAAAATTTGCGTGAAATCCCCTTACGGTTAACAAGTGAAATGGAACTGTGTATTAATTGCTTCAGGTTTGCGTTGGCTTATAGAGAAGCCGCGCATTTCAGGAAAACGTCTTTGTATCTCCGCAGTGTTCCTCAGTTCTGTAAATGTGGAAAGGTAAGCTTCGTCCTACAACACGCCATGAAGGCACAGAGGGGGCATATGACGTATAACTGAACGAACAAAGGAAGCAAGTTATCTGACGGGATTGCAATACTGCTAGCTTGCATCGTGTCAAAATTCAGTGTCATTTGTGGATTAGGAAAAAAAAAGAAATTCTAATTTATAAAGTAACTCCAGTAATCAATTTAATTTAAAATTATAATCTTCACTAATAAAACATAATATTGTTGAATGGTGATTTACAGTACTCTCCGTAATCCACGTGTCAACTGAATTTTGCTTTCAACAAAGTATCAGTTCTTATAGTCTGTCGATATACTAATTTTAAATATTTGAAATATTCCAAACTATGTTTGAATTTTTCATAGTATTTTCCTCACATTACAGTTTTCCGCGTAGCTACTTAACCAGGTGTAATTTTTAATCACAAGATTTTACAAAATTCACGTTTTAACACATGCCTTTTATCAGTGTTACAGACGGCACTGCACTGCTTTCATTTGAGTGATTTTCCTGAGGGTGACTAAGAACAGGCCGAAACGTGTTGCAACCAACGTAGTTAGCAGCAATGGACGAGTGTCCATAATCGTGTATTACGAGTAGATAAAGCTTTATTCATTTTCGTTAATTTTGCATTTTGGCTGACGAATGAAATTGCTTCATCTTAAACCTAACATCGGCATATTTCACTGTACAGCAGAATGTTTTTTTTTCCGGTGAACGGAGAAAAAAATCTGGAATATATGATCTTGTATTGCGGTTGAAATTTTGTGATGTAACAATTACAATTGCAAGTAATCCTCATACAAAATTAGGTAGACCTTCTCTGTCGGTAATCACTTGAACGACATCAAGTTTTAAACACAAAAGGTGTGAGTGCATATTCACTATCCTTTCGCCTCTTAACATCTCAAGCGTGTAGGAAACTGTTAAACATTATTACCTTACTTATCTGTTAAACAGTCATGTCCCTTATTTAGTGCGTTCAGTACCTAATTTGATACAGAAGAAAGTAACACGCAAGCAGGGAATGGTCTTATCTGGTCTAAACAAGGCTGGGAAAATATAGCCTTTTTTGTTTGGGTTATTCATGTCCCATTAATTTATTTGTGAACTCATTTATAGATCGTAGAAATGTTTTATAGAGTAATGAAACTTTTACTCTGTATGAAGTCGTAAATATTATTGGCAGATGTTAGTCAGCTGTAAACGTATTTTACGTAATAGAATTATAAATATTTTTTTTTCGTGTTTTGTTTCTGAAGAAGTTATAATTAAGGAAATAAAACCCCGTGTGCAGAGGAACCTTCCGATTCTTTCTGTTGTATTCATGAATGTGGTGCATAGCCTATTTAGGATTCAGTATGCAGGGCTAAAAGTCAATAGAACTTTTACTGCAATTCCTTCACATGTATTGACCTTTCCATATTACGTTCACTTTGTACACCGAGGGAAGATACACTTTACTAATTTAAATATGAACCTCTAATGGTATAAACGGTTTATTTGATACCTTTCCTATTATTGTCCCTTCTGTGCCAATCAATTCGCTTATGTATCAGAGCACTACAAGGCAAATGAGGAGGCGAAACATTTCATTACAAGATAAACTTAGGTAGGTTTTCACTCTTTTTATAGGCCACGACGGTCCTTAGGGTGAGTAGAGGTATAGCTCTACTCTTTCTAGGACCTCGGCACTAGATGAAGGTGAGTGGCCAACAGCACGCCCCGGCCGCCCCTACCCCCGGGAAAGAACCGGTACCCATTTCACAGGAGGCTGGGTGGGCCCCAGGGCCGGTCTGGACGGGCGGAAAATCTCGTCCCCACCGGTATTCGATCCCTGACCGTCCAGACCGTAGTCAGTCACTATACCGACTGAGCTACCCGGCCAAGATAAACGTATTGTCTGGATAAAGTTACAGCAACCAAATTTGGAATGTTAAAAGATCTTGTACGTTGTGAAGGTTTTATAATTTCGGGCACCGCTGCCTTCTCTTTTCGAGTAGACTCTCTTCGTCTCTCAACGTTCCATTTTATGTTTCTAAGAGTCCACTTACCGAACCTCGATGTAATGTTTCGTAACATCTTGTAGGGTACGGTGAGCAGCTGCCAATACACTTCTCATCATCAAAAGAGGATGACGTCACCTGTCGACTGATACATGTTCAGCATTTTCAAAGGCCACCTCCTCCATTCGCAAAACGAGTAACAGGCTGTTTAGATATGTCAAACGGGCGTCAGCAACGTGGACTTACTGTTACTGCTTTAAGTACAGAAAGGCTCACGGTGCAGTCTTAATCATTCCCGTCTGTCGATCATACGTCCGTATTTCTAAAGACTAAAGAAATTTGGTATGAGTACTATACTACCAGTGGGGACCGCGGTAGCACAGTGGTTAAGGTGCTGTGCTACAAATCGGAAGGGACCTGGCTCAATCCCAGCTGGTGTCAGCGGATTTTTCATTGACACAAAATCCTTCCGATCGCACTATGGCCCTGGGGTCGACCCAGCCTCTAACAGAAATGAGTACCAGGAGTATTTCCTGGGGGTAAAGGCGGCCGGTGCGTAAGGCTGACAACCTTACCACCATCCTGTG
>Ga0123352_10009406_pt1 | contig 15282 bp, 7 predicted proteins | sample TergutLab28metaG_FD_89700 | JGI IMG/M metagenome (GOLD analysis project Ga0123352, IMG submission 89700) | Labiotermes labralis P1 segment gut microbial communities from Petit-Saut dam, French Guiana - Lab288 P1 | ecosystem: Host-associated > Arthropoda: Insects > Digestive system > Gut ... | reverse complement strand
GCTGAGTGAACCCCGTTCCAGACCCACTACTACTCAGAAAATCTGGTAGCGCCGGGGATCGAACCCGGGACCTCTGTATCTGTAGCCAGAAACTCTGACCACTAGACCACAGAGGCGGTCACCGGCCCCTTATACCCCTAGAAAATACTCCTGGTACTCATTTCTATTAGAGGCTGAGTCGAGCCAAGTGCCATAGTGCGATGGGAAGGATTAGTCAATGAAAAATTCCAAAGACATCATCTGGAATCCAAACAGCGACCTTCCGATTTATAGCACAGCACCTTAACCACTGTGCTACCGCGTTCCCCAGTACACGTAACAATGCATTCCATAAACTGACCCAAAGAAGACTGTCGCTCGCTTCGTGGGTACAGGGGATTTCTTAATTAGATATTCTAACGGCCATGCGAAATAAACACATGGTCAATTAAAGAACTTCAGCGTTTATTATTAACTAAAGATTATTCCTTAAATTAAAAAAATCAGTAAACTGCAAAGTGGCCATTGCAGAAATGTATCCATGGATCCCCCGGAAACTGGTCGCGGATCGCTGGTGATCCGCGGAGCACACATTGGGAACCTCTGGGCTAGCCTGTTAGACAAATGCGCAGATCGCTACAAAAGCAAATCCAAGAGCAGCCAGAGACAAGTTGTCTGCAGTCGTATCGTGCAGATTATATCAACGTCATCAGCATGGGAAAAACCTACTAAGAATAGACTTTAAGTTCAATTTACCGAACACAACCTCAAGATTTCCCATCTTCAAACAAGTAACATAGAAATGGAGAAAAAAATACACAACATACATTTTACACATCAATGCTACATGTTTCGGCTACCTCAATGTAGCCATCATCAGGCTGTACACGGAATTATAAAAAGGAAGTTATTTATCAGAACACAACGGGGAAGCCATGTTTTAAAAAAGTAACTAAGTCCGTAAAACACAACACTTTATTGTAAGTACAAATTACATCACCTAAAAGAAGTCGCTACATGTTTCAGCCCATAAGAGGGCCATCGTCAGGCACGACTAATACAGTCTTGCATTTTATATTAGTCTCACATGACGATGGCCCTAGTATGGTCTGAAAAAAGCAGCAACTTCTTGTAAGCAATATAATTTTACTTACAATAAAATATGCTTTTGAAACGTTGTGTGGTATATTTTATTTGCAGTGACGATGGAAACAGTTCAGTTGAGTGCGAAGTTGAGAAAGCTTCAATTTCCTTGGGTGAAGATGTTGCCCTAAATCGAGAATCCGCAGCGTACTGGGAGTCAACCTACGAAAATCTGGCCGGATATGACCTCTGTCCTCTCCAACACAATCTTCTTGAGACAGTCTAGTAGAATTTAAGACTAAGTGTATGCGTGTTTTCCGCAAACACCCACAAACAACTCACTTTTCGAGGCTACTGCTCGAATTTCGTCAGACACATCCGTAAATATATGTACAAACGCAAGAAACTTTCGAACCTATCAGATGATCTCGATAAAACAAGGTAGTAACATCGCACCACTTTCGGTACAGTATAGTACGTGGTTATAGGCTGATCGACTACGGTTCGATTCCCGACAGCGCCGACATTTCTGTCCTGACCTACCCTTAAAAAATGTGCTCTACCCAGCCTCCAGTTCAGTAAATACCGCCTCCAAGTTACGCCAAAATTAAGAACGCACGAGTCTAGACAACCATTTCCCCAGACCCCTTCATGACACGGCACAGCGGCAAGTTACTGTACACCAACGAACGCAGCGTCCAGCTGGACGTGAAACTCTCTCAGAGAATCCACAAACCACTTCACAGCCGCACTGCTGCAAACCAACCAATAACGAACCCCGATCTGCAGTATTCAGTTCTGCGTTTAGAAAGAAAAACACCCTGTATAACAGACCCTACATATTGAACAGTTCCATGAAAGGGAAGTAAATGGCGTTCGACTTGCATACCCACTTCAGGTTTGCGAAGAACCAAGAAGAAAGAGTGGCATGTTGGCGGGCAGATTAATGCTGTAGGAAACAAGGCGACGTATGTAAGCTGTTAACATGGCGATAAAACTGGAGATCAGGCTACGCACAACAGCAACTGACGAGCCAGCTGTTCGAAACACAATAAGCCATAAAATGTAATGTTACTGCCAGAAACAGTTGCCTGCGGCGAAATGAGTTTTAAATCTTACAAACTTCTTCAGAAGTTAAAACAAAAACAAACAAAAAAAACAATAATTAGCACAGTTTTACGGCACAGTGTCAGTTCTCTGGGGCTCGTGTTTTATGTAGGAACCAACAGAAAATCTACTCAAACAATTTTGAAACAATACGACAAAGTTTCAGCGACACCAATTAAACGTGCAATAAAAGCAAGCAGGTCTACTAGTACATGCAAAACAAGCACAAAGCATAGAAAATTTTTGTCGGAAATCATAAAGGAAAGAAACGCCTCTGAAAACATACCCGTAGGTGTAAAAGGGATAACAGCGAACTTTGCTTTAAGGATAGACGGTGTGAGAGTGTAGACTAGATTCATCTGGCTCCATTATATGAACTAGTGGTGGGATGTTCTGAACCTTCTTGTACCATAAAGGGCGGGGAATATCGTAACTAGCTGCGCGACTATAGACTTCTCAGAACTAATTACACTTTAAGGTAAGACACTAACTAAACTTAACGAAGGATGTCGAAAGCAAACAAAAAAAAAAAGTTCTAGTGAGAGTTATGTGGTTCATCTCCATACCCGACACATCACTGCGGAAAGAATTAAGAAAATACAACTGTACCGACAGGGAAGAATGAATTCTTGTCACAATTCTAGCGAACGGTAAATACGATAACTCAAGACCAGTTCTAAAAACGGTTGCTGACACAATGCGGGAAATTGTGACTGGGATGAATTTTGATGGCAAGAAGTCAATGAGGGAGATATGAAATTAGAACTCGTTCGATGACTGCTGCAGATTCCAACCACGTGTGGAGGCTGACATATTATCTAGGTTGTAAGATGAATGTTGGGGTATTCGCGTAGGCTCAGAGCCGTAAAATCATCGGCGTGAAGGAGCACAATTTGTGCATACTCTTCTTTTTTACACTTGTAAAGACAACATAAGACGCTTATGAAGTGCCGAAGACTACGTTTAAAATAGTTTTTAAGCAGTCTTCTCCCTTTAAAGAGCGCATGCTAAGGAGTCAACCGTGATATAATTCGCGATGACAGAAGACCGGCGATCATTGGAACTTACGGCAGAACATTGGCATTTCCTATGGCACATGACAGGTGATTTTAATTTAAGGTGCTGGAATGAGAAGAATCTCGGGACAATTCTGTTCCCGGGTCACGCACATGCTTCCTGACCGAGGACTCAGCAAACGGGATTCTTGGCTAAAGTGAGCACTGTATAGCCTTGCGAACTATCACCTATGCCAGATTTAGCAAGGAATGATGCTTAACTGCTCCTCCAGTTATACCACACTATAGGCTCCGGAAATACTAAAAGGTACAGAATGTACACAAAAACACACACACACACCTGCATTTCTTAAATCCAAAATACCCGTCAAAAGACAGCTGGATATGAAAAAAGTCACAAAAATATACTACAACTTTATGAATATGAAAATGACAGCAACACATCATATGGCTTATATTCACAAACAAGTAATATCACATTAAAAGTCCATATATGTTCACTAAAAATTCAGTTCAAAATTGTCAGCCAATCTCCTATCAACAAACAAATAAATTAAAATATAAGAAGTTCTAATTTTACCCCTTCTTACACACTCACTTGGAACTTGGTCTCTGGCATTAAAGAAAACACTTCGATTATAGGAGTTGTGGAATGGCAGGCTGTGGACAGAAGCAAGAGGAGTACTTACACAACCTGCACTCTTACCCAGATACAAGATCTTTGGGGCCATATCAAGGAGAAGGCAGACGGTGCATGTAACAGGCACGTGATAATGCCAGATACATAACGAGGCAAATGACCACTTGCAAGACCTAGGTGGATACGGGACTGCATTATTAAAATGGGTCTTAAAAGACCAGGATAGAAGGAAGTGTACTAAACTCATCTGCCTCAGCGGTAGTCTCTCATGAACACAGCAATAAGCCTTTGCTCTCCAACGAGCCTGGATATTTTGTGACCAATTAAGCTACTATTACGTTCTAAATAAGGACTCTTCCCCATGGAGATAGTATGCTATATCATGAACATGAGAAGCATCACATTTCAAAACTGTACTTTGATATACCACATCACTGCTCAACTAACAGCACCACTTTGATTTTCCAAAGCATGCTCCCCCAGATCCAGCCTCTACAGGATGACACAGTGAGTTACGCATCTCCCATAAAATATGTCAGTCTCACAATGACACAGCTACAAACATAGACACAGATAATACTCAGCCCAGTATAGTACAGTATAAGTCCAACAAAACAACTAATGCATAAGATAAAACAGGATTTTTTGACATAACTGTCCATGCAAATCGCAGGTCATAACCTCAGGCTGGGCAACACCAATTGTAATCCATGAGATTTTTGCAGCTTCAGCAGTTTCTACAAGAATTTCTAAAGTAAAAGTAAAGTATGTCACATTATCACCACTGCCATTCAACTTTGCTTCAGAGTAGGCCATTGGGAGAGTTCAGGTACCCAGGATGGCTTGATATTAAATGGTACACATCAGCTTTTAGTCTATGCTGATGATGTTAATATACTGGGCAGTAGCATACATACTACAAAGAAAATCACAAAAGCTTTAGTAGCTGCTAGTAAGGAAATTCGGCTAGAAGTAAATGCTGATAAAACTAAGTACATGGGCATGTCTTGAGATCAGAATGCAGGATGCCATCACAATATAAACATTGATAATAGTTCCTTTGAGAGGGTGGAGAGTTCAAATATTTGGGAACAACCTTAACAAATCAGAATTCTATTCAAAAAGAAATTAAGAGCAGACTGTAGTCAGGGAACGTTTGCTATCATCTGGCGCAGAATCTTTTCTCTTCCAGTTTGCTATCCAAATACAAAAAGATTAAGATATACAGAACTATCATTTTGCATGTTGTTTTCTATGGGCATGAAACTTGGTCACTCACATTTCAGGAGGAAGATAGGCTGCAGGTGTTTGAGAATAGGGTGCTGAGAAGAATATTTGAGCCTAAGAGGGCCAAGGAAAAAGGGGGGTACAGAAAATTAAATAATGGGAAGCTCAATGATCTGTACTCCTCACCGAGTATTGTTTGGGTGATGAAATTGAGATAAATGAGATAGGCGATGTATGTAGCATGTACGGGGGAGAGGAGAGGTGTATACAGGGTTTTGGGGGGAAACCTGAGGGGAAGAACCATGCATAGATGGAAGAATAATATTAAGATGGATCTTCAGGATGTGGCATGAGGGGGAATGGACTGGATTGATCTGGCTCAGGAAAGGGACGGGTGACAGGCAACTGGAAATGTGGTAATGAACCTCCAGGAAATTTCTTGACTAGCTGAGAACTGGTTAACTTCTCAAGAAGGACTCTGCTCCACAGAGTAAGTAAGTAAAGATTGTCACAAGACCTTCATCCTTCATTCATCATCATCATTAATCATCATTCTGCCATCCCACAACATCAGACATTTGATGGGAATACCAGTTCATCATAATCCATGCATTACCTACACAGAAAAAGTTTTCTTATGCAGGAAATATATGTGGGATATGACTGTAAAATGTTTGTCAACAGATTTTGTGCTAAAAATTCTATGATGATATTAATAACCACAACAATTTCCTTTTGAAATTTCAATGGACTCTTCATCAGAGTAAGACCAATTCCTTCAGAACCTTCAGGTTCCCACATCACACCCTGTCTGGTCTATTTGCTAGATCCTACCCAAAATGGTACAGTAAAGACACACTTGTCCATGCACAGGCCATTAAGGGATATGTGGACATGGACACATAGCTACACATAGTCATTAACATTAGCAATAGAGGTGAGGGGTCAACAACATGCCCCAGCCTCTTTACTCCCTGGGAAAATAGCCTCTACTGCCCACAAATAGGAGACTAGGTGCGCCTCAGCCAGTCTGGACAGAGACAAGAGATAAATGTCGTGTCCCTACTGCCAACTGAACCACAATTCCTAGTCACCACATCAACTATGTTACAGTGGCTCCACTTTCTATGCCACAATAAACAGCACTACCTACATCCAGTGTTGTTCCATTGCTATGCAATCATTTCTGGTGCAATGAATAATAGCATTTATGTAATAGTCACAAGACTTATCAACATCCAACATAATGACAGTAAAACACAGACGAAATATATGGTGTCATACTTTTGTGTGTTTATTCTGAATTTAATAATGAATAATAACAATGCTGTGTCTATTTCTTGCAGTACACCATTTTTCAGGTACCACTTACAAGTCCTTGACCGGAAAAGAGGATTCCACATTATGACAATGTTTGTTCCCAAACAGCCCAACTGTTGATGCTATTTTTGTAAGTGACAACTACCAAGTAAAGAACCATTCGGCATGCCCATCTGATCTGTTCCAACATAATATCTCCACATTCACAGAAGTGAAAATACTGTTTCAAAGTGTCCGGCAATGAATCACCTGATGACATTCAGAGCAATGTGACAACAGTACTCTAAGTACTTTCAGAAAGAAATTTACAGAACTCTGTCTGTGCATGGCAGAGATATTGGAATGTATATATAATGCAGAAGATGAGTACTTCAAAGGCAAACATCCTCATTAAATTTTAAAGAAAATATATGTCTTTATAAAATCACTCAGACCTTGTAGTTGTCAGACCTCATATACCAGACAGAATAAAATGCATCAGAGACCTTTTAAGTTTGATTTATGTCTGTGCCCATGAGAATAAGCCTGCTGCAGATTCAAAATGGCAGCAGACCAATACAAACCTGAAAACCTGGTCAGAACAGCAAACACTCCAGTGAAGACAGAAACCTAGTACCTCCTGAATGAAAGTGTAAAATGCCACCTCTCAACAATCCCATCCACTACTAATATTTTAAGGGGCTTATTTCCCGGATAAGAAATAGGAATGGAAACCATTATATAAGAGAGCTCCCATTGTTGTACCAAATAAAATACAAACCTGCAAGCATGGATTTGTACAATAACGTATATTCAGAATCATTATAATGACCTAACAACCCAAAAAGGAGAAATGTGAGCTGCATTACATTACTGGTGTTTAAATTCAATTTGATTATAAGCAACCTTATTCTTCTGCCAACTGCAGGGCTGAAATGCTACTCTCCAGAGCTGACTCCATACCTAATAAAATGTGAGACTGTAATGGCAACATCTTTTAATGGGAGATTACCTATTGGTTTGTGAGTACAACCAAAGTGAACTCATGTTGCTGTCAGATGTTATCACTATACTGTACAGACATTTGCAAACATATGCTGCTATATACTAATTTTTCCATAAAGCTCATCAGTTCTTAGGCCACAGCCAACTTTGAATGCACTGCATACCAGAAGATACTACATGCAGACTGCATTCAGAACTATCTTTTGAGTTCAAAATCATCTGTCATCCACACTTTCTATCTAAGAGCCTTTATCTACATTAAAACACAAAGATCATAACACACACAATTATATTATTGATTCTTGTTTTGTATGGACATGAAATTTGGTTGACATTAGTCCAGGAAGAACACAGGTTGAGGGAATTCAAGCTAAGGGTGTTGGGGATATTGTGACCTGAGGGAGGAAGTAACAGGAGGCTGGACAAAAACCGCACAAAGAAGTGTGGATATGAGATTTGCATAAAGAAGATTTGAAATCCTCACCAAATATTTTGAAGATAATAAACTGAAATAAAATGAGATGACATGGCTTGTGGCATGTACTAGTGGTTCAAAAACCTGAAAAAGGTCATATATGAGAACCTAAGGATAAATTAGGGTAATATTAAAACTGAACTTAAAAAAGAGACATGATGGAAGAGTGTGGCTGGGATTCATCTCTCACAGGCTATGGACAAGTGGCAGGTAATTTTAATTGCGGTAATGAATCTTTGGATTCCATCAAATGCAGGACATTTCTTGTCCAACTAAGAAACTATTAGCTTCTCAAAAACAAATAGTTAATTAGTTAGTCAGTTAGTTCGTTGGTTTGTTAGTCATCAACCACTAAATAAGGCAACCAACATGGTAACACTTCAAATCAACTGATTTGTAACTTACCTTTACACCAATATTACAGGGAAGACAAAATAATAATTTTAACACATTCCACTAACACAAATTTTTAAATACTGTACTATAGAAACTCAAATCTCACAGAAATACTTAAAAGATTTCATCTGTTCACACATCCTTGAAGATGTAAAATTTGTGACAAAACAGGTAAAGTTACATGAGTATTTTCTGCTTTTCCATGAAGCTGAAGAACTGTTATATTCAAAAGCTTTTATGATGTTTAACTTGTTATTGCTCAATTAATGTGAATTACAAATCTGTACATAATTATTCACAAACAGCATAACACATTCCACACAAATCCACTTCACATGGGTGCTTTTATCATGTCACTCCAAATTTTTTTTTACTGAAATCAGAAATTCACTTACCTGAATTGGGCTGATCTCCACTGTTTGGACGTGCAGATGGAGCTCCATCCCGTGCCTCCACCTCCAGCGCGTAAGCACCTTGCTTCTCACGATCAAACACAATCTTGGTAAACACCTCACCAGTCTGCATGTTGATCTCAAAGAAGTCTTTACCCTCATTTCGGGGTGAATCTACTACATAGTAGTAGACCTGCCAACACATCAATCATGTTCAAAATCAGTGATCTGAAAAACATTATCACCACCGGTCACATACACACTACACACATAACCATATGAGATGCTGTAGATGACTCATCAAATAAAAGAGAAAATGGTATTTCTCAAAAAACATCACAACATCTAAAAATACGAAATATCACAGACACTCGATGTCACTTCTGTTATGTATTTTCAAGGTCTCGCATGTGCTAACCAAACTTCACCTTAATTTCTTGTGCTCCCTCTACATATGTATAAATAATGGGACAGCCCCTAACAGCTTAAAAATAGCATGCCATGACAACTTCACTTTAACATTCTTTCTTACAGTCTTCGGCCCATACAATAGCACATAACCTGTAAATCTGAGAACACACTGTTCTAGAAACTGGAAAAAAGCCCCAGTGTGGAGATGTATCCAACAAGACAGGAAATGCATATAAATCATCACAGTGAGGCACATTCAGAGCTCTTCATCCTAGACTCTTCTCAGTTTATCTTTCCTTTTAAACCAACAGGTTCACACTTGCATATAACTGTGTAAATATTACAAAATGTGAATACTGTTATGAGGGTCCTTTATTATATTTCTTTCAAGAATTTATCACTTATATGTCTAGGTTGATTATGTATATGTTAAATTGATCGGTCACACATAACCTTGCAGATTGAGCCCATCAAAATAGTTTCCCATTGCTGACTTATGAACAATATTTTGTAAACAATTGGTAAGTATATGTATATCAAGCCACTTACAAAATTTCAAATTCCTAGACATAAGCAATAAATATAACAGATTATGATCGCACCTTTCCATTTTCCTGAATGAAAACCGCACAGAAAACAAGAGATATGTACGAGAATGTAATTACCATTATTACAACCTTCTTTACTTGTTATTATACCTCCTTGAAAAATTTATTTTTAATGTGCATACCATGATTTTTCTCTATGTTACATTTAACGGTTATAAATTCGAGATTTCATCCGCCGCGAATCCAGTATGTCACAGCAGCTACATACTTACTGCTTGGATCAGTAGGACTCCTGTAACCTCTCTGTTAATTGCTTCTCAATTTCAGAGTTTTTCCTAAAAATTCCCGAATCTTCAAACACCTCTTACGTTTTAAACGTTAAGTATTATAATTGCATGGTATCTACGGAATTGACAAACGCTAAAGATTCATGTCTTCTAGGATGTTCGTCGTGCCGTCTTGTTCCCGCCGTTCTGAACGATCGTAGTGCCATCTTCAAGGTCCATCAGTTCACTAACCTGAATGCTTCAGTGTGTCTCTACGCATAACATATTGAAAACCCGAATCTTTAGGTTATGTCTAATAAATTCAGGCAGCTAACTACGTACATATAGAGTTTCACCGTCCTCGATTACGCAAGACGCTATGAAAACGTATGCGAAAGTGAAGGTACAAGTATACTGCATGCATTCTTTAAACTCGGCCCTAGAGATCAGTAGTACGGTCAGTACAAGCTCAAAATATGCACACAAACACGCTACAAGGCTTTGCAATCATTAATTTCATACCAATTATCATCTCTACACAGCTGAATATATCAAAAGAGTGTGTTAGCCACAAATTTTTATCAGACTTTACCCCCTCAGTCATTTCCCGAAGTATGAAACTTCGCGAACGAAGGCGAAAGGAAAAGACATTCAAGTCGGCAGCAAATAGACAGTTCTCACGTCAATATCGTATGCAGATCAAGTGACAAACTTCCAGTTTCAGATAACCCCTGTGGTGTGCTATTCACAGTCGTCACGCACACCGCAAAAAAAAGGAACATTTTAAGATATGGAGCGACGAAAACATTTTGAAGACTTTTTGAGGCTCAACCCAAACAGAATGCAAATGAGATTCAGTCTCGCTTCACAGGAAGCGTAACTCACAAAGTTATGTGATCGAGTGTTCGTGGCACAAACACAGGGGTTCACAGACTTCACTCGTATTTTTAGGCACGTTCGTACAGTCGCGAAAAGCCCCTACTAGCTTCATATCCGTCCGTCCGCACGTATCAGCGCGGCTCCCGCTGGACGGATTTTCGTGGTATTTGATACTGTGAAGTTTTATGGAGGTCTATTCAGAAATTCCAAATTTGGGAAAAAAAAAAGCGCAAACGTATCGGACACTTACATGAAACCCTAAGCAAGTTTTATTCTTACCGGCGACATTCATTGTCTCAAAAGCGCTCTCTTCGCGGTAAAGGGTATCAGGCAGTTAGGACAGCCGAGAAGGTATAAACATTACACAAATGCGCCACAACTTCATGTCACACGTACATTGCCTGTCTCGTTCTTTCTGTTGTTAGGTTTGATACTGATATATCAGATAGTAGTTTCAAATCCGCTATGATATATTGAGCAGCGTAGGACACGATTTAGCAGTAAAAGACGGATCCGGACCGACTGCAATGACTGCGTATGTCCTGGTCGGCTACAACAATAGGATCATGTGTTCTAATCCCGATATAGGAAAGGGCGCACAGCATTAAACTACTGCGTCACATTAAGGCACAGTGTTTAGCTAGAGGTCTTACGACAGGCCGGTCCCACGACCAATACAAAGGTACAAACTTCACTCCAGTACACGCCATGACGGCATATAGAGGAGTGGAGGTAAAGAGTCTCAAGTTCAGGCTGCGGCCACTTTACTCCCTGGCATAGACACCGGTATCCACAGAGAAGGACGCTGGGTGCGCCCCAGCGCCAGCCTGTATGTGAAGAAAAGAAAGGTCTCTAGCCTCCTACAGGGAATTGAATCACAGTTCCTGGGTTTTGAAGGCCAGAGCCTAGTCACTACACCGACAGCGCCATCTCAGCTCCCCCAACCAGTACGTTCTATCAAAATTGTAAAACAGATAGTACTTGACAACTAATTCTAAACCGGACATGACAGATGGACAGATGTTCCTGACCCTTAACAATTAGGCTACGAAGTATATTTTTATTTATGTCGGAAGTACCCTGTAGTCTTGTGCACATTTAAATATTCAAACGACAAAATTTCAACTCTCAGGAAGTTATGCACAAACAAATAGATCAAGCAGGAGTAACAGCAATTATGATCATTACTATCATCATCTTCATCATCATCATCAGCCTTCACTCAATGTATTTTTCGAACCTCTCTTTGTTCACGTCTGTAACTTCATGCCTTACTAAATCGGTCTGAGTACGCTATCTGTTACTGACAAACAGCCTAGCTCCAGTAATTTCAAAATCAGGCATGTATGTCAAGATTCGTTCTGTGAACAGATGTTACTAGGATGACTGAATCAGCTAAAATGGGACGGATGGAGCAAACGCGCACGGGAAGAAACAACCTGCAGACTTAGGCTGAGATAAAAGGATAATATTAAAACAGGTGCAGACGTGCACTTAATTAATCTGGTTCAGGATAGGGTACAAGGATGGACTTCTGTAATAACGGTAATGAATCCTTGGTTTTCATACGACAGGGAGGTCTCTTCACCAGCTGAGTAACTACCAGCTTGTCAAAAGAAACACTGTTCCATTAAATTAGCCTATATCGCAACGCTGACTGCAATAACGGACGAAAACAACATAGAAACTATTAACTTAATTGTATTCACAAATTTCAATTAAATTTTCACTTGTCCACAATTTTCATCACTAAGGGGGATCTGTCTCGCCACTTTCAGTAATTACATTTAACTCTGGAGATCCAAATCTCCTGTGATGTGTCGCCGCAACAGTGAGCGTGCTGATTTTCATAACGGTTACCGCTCACTCTAACAACTCGGAGCTGCCGAAGCTTTAGAGGAAACTTTCAAAACAATACTTATAAAACGCTTAAACTGTTCGGTTTGCATTCGAAACTCATGAAATACGACTCCCCATCACACGACGACATGCTTTAACGAGAACGCCAAACGAAGAAGAATTCTTCCTGTCACGCTGAAATATGCGAACGACCTGCCAAGCAACTTTCGACACTTGTACTCAAGGAAATTACAGTCATAGAAGAACTGCTATTCTAAAACTTTCCCCGGTAAAAAAGAAAAAGAGAAGGCCGAAGGAGACAAATTTTCTTTGCCTCTCCGACAAGAGAACTTGAAGAAACCCTCAAGGGCCAAACCTGAATACAGCTTAAAGATGATACGTCAAGACACGTGACTTAACTTCGTCTAGAAATTATGCAGCGGTTCGACAGATAGAGCTAGGTATTTGTCACGTGGCAGGAAATCAATCCGCCCTACAGCCTACACAATGCACGGACTGACTTTACACACACAAAGCAATCTTACACACACTCTGGAATTAAAGCCTTCAATAACTTACCCACTTACATAAGAAACCTTCTCCAAACTAAAAACAATTTAAAGAAGCTTTGAAAGAATTTTTACACTTTCACTCATTCTATAGCTTAAATGACTATTACAACTAAAATAAATGTTAAAAGACTGGAAACCTACAGCTCCCTTCATTGGCTTTGTTCTTACCTATTTATTATGTTTGAATGGTTTTAATTTTAAAGGTATCACGTACATGCGTTATACTTATTCAGAACTTGTAACACACTTTAAATGTAAATATTCCGACTGTTTATTCGTTATTTTTGCCTTATCTTATTTCTTGTAACTTTATAATATTTTTATGTTTGTTTTCTGTATTATTTTATGCTATGCAACTTTTGACATGTTCTATATCCTGTTGGGTGATGACCCCATGCTGTATGGATCAACTGAACAATAAAACAAATAACAATAACATTCGAGTTGTCCGCATATGACGCCGTTTACACTAGTATACAAGTGAAAAGTTTTGGAAGAGCTTGATGTCTGCATCTTCGGTATAGTCCATTAGGAGATCCACATGCCAGTCTACTGGGCATACAATCCAAGGAGACAAATCTTCAGCAACACTGCTGGGAGAACTTCAAATCTCCCATACCCTAAGGAGATTTATCATTCGTCCTCGGTTTTTTCAGAGTCTGACTAAGTTATATCCCCAATGCAATGGTCGGTACCCACTAACCCGTAACTCCAAACTCGCATGAGCTAAGTAGGCCTATCTCATACGTGTACCACATGGTACCAACTAGGCCTTTCCATAAACAATGTTTATCTCTCTGTCACATAAAATTATTCCGTCTTCTCTACGCTCATTCATCATGTCACCCTGATGGCTGTAAGAACATTATGCAAGGTATAAAGCATTACAAGCAACAAAAATGAACATGAATTATTTATGTCACTCATGGTTCTTCCTGTGAACCACGTAGTTTTTATGCATAAAATGATACATTCTAAATGTGGAGCACTTAACACTATGCAGTACAACAGCAGGAAATGACAGACAGGATAAATATCGATCAATCCTTTCATATTTAAAGCAAGCTTTAAATATGAAGTGAGAATCACCAAGTGTTTAATTCTAATTTGATGAATGCTTGGGCTTGCATCCCATGGCAGCCCATGTGAAATTTGTGGTAGATCGAGTGGCACTGCTCCATATTCATTGATCCATCATCTTAAGGATGGACAATAGACCTAATAAGATGCTGCAGTTCCAAAGGACAGTCCCACCCAACCACAAAAATGGTAATGCTGTCGCTGTACTTTATTAATCAAGCACAACACCATGAAGACAAATGGGGGTAAAGCTCCATTATTCTTAACCCTTCATATGGGATGTAAGCAAGCAGCTAAGTACACACCCTGGTCGTTGTACTTCCTGTTAAAAAAAGCAAACTGTATCCATTGGACAGCAGGCACATTGTGAAGAGGAATATCTCTCCCCTGCTGGAAATCAAACACTAAATCACCAACAGTCTAGCCCATGCATCATTAGTAAATCTAATATACATCTGAGGTTTTGGAAAGCACAGACGAAAATGTGACCACCAACAGGACTAGCAAAAGCATCACAGATAGTATCAAACTACAGGTAAAGGCAGAAGAGGCTCTGGAGTATGATCATATACCCATATTCTATCACTAACTACTTAACTGGCACTAACCCTCATCATAGCCAATGCCTGAACATAATCATGCAATAAACTCAACAAGTCATAACCAATTAGTGTTACTGTACCATGTATTGAGTATGGGTTTTTAATTTTAAATGAGCTCTGAAGGCTGACCGCAATTCATAAATCCTTCCTTCGTCATATGTTACATTTTGCTAACACACTGAGCTCCTGTGGTTACATGAAGGGCATAGGTGTTTTGTTCAATTGGAATTGTGATAAATTCTGTGCAAAGAGAGTTTTTAATTATTATGCAATTTCAATCACAATACGTTAAAGACTACCAACATTTACAAGTCCTCAATCCATCAATATGGATATCATTTAGAATGGCATAGTACATAAGGTTAATGGATACAAGCTATGCAAGAAGGATTTGATTACTACAATGAACACTATCCAGCACAAAAATGAACTGAAGTACATGTGTGTGTGTGTGTGTGTGTGTGTG
>Ga0123352_10009405_pt1 | contig 15283 bp, 15 predicted proteins | sample TergutLab28metaG_FD_89700 | JGI IMG/M metagenome (GOLD analysis project Ga0123352, IMG submission 89700) | Labiotermes labralis P1 segment gut microbial communities from Petit-Saut dam, French Guiana - Lab288 P1 | ecosystem: Host-associated > Arthropoda: Insects > Digestive system > Gut ... | reverse complement strand
TATGGTGCCAATGGGCCGCATGCCTTTGACTGTAGCTCCTTTGTAGCGTGGGTATATCGACACTCCGGCATCTATCCCCTAGCACGAACCACCGCCCAAGGGATTTTCAACCAGTCTATCCCCATTCCATTCAGCCATATTAGCCCCGGTGATATCGTGTTTTTTACACGCACCTACAGCACTACGGATACCGTCACGCACCTCGGTATATATATCGGGGAGGGTCGGATGATCCATGCGGGCAGACCGGTGAATATATCGAGCATCCACACACCGTTTTGGCAGAATCATTTTTTTGCAATAGGCCGCTTAAGGTGGTGAGGCCACAGAAAGGAGAGAAATTTTGAACCCACGAATCCAAAAGATTACAGATGAGATTGCGAAACTACGGCACAAAATCACCGACAGCCAAGCGCGCTTACGTGATCTGGAACGACAAAAGCTGGAACTGGAAAACGCAAGCATTGTGGCGGCTATCCGCGCGTTGGATGTACCGCCAGAGGAGTTTCAGAACTTAATTGCTCGGCTGCAGGGCCAAGTGGTACCATATTCCGAACCGCAGCAGAAGGAGGAGCCTTTTGAAAATTAGAATCATTGTAACACTGGCGCTCATGCTGATTGTGAGCGTTTTTCTTTTGCCTGTAACGGCTCTGGCACAAGTTTCTTCTGTGGTAGAGCAAGCAGAGGCAGTGCAGTTAGAAACTACGACGTCGTTTAACGGCGCAGAACAAGCGGAACCGGGACAGGCGGAGGTACCGCCACCGACATCTGCGGAAGCAGATCAGGAAGAAACCCCGGCACAACCTGAATCATCACAATCCCCTTGGGCGGAAGAGACACCGCCCGGCAACCCATTCACGCCGGACGGCACGGCAACCGTACTAGATAATGCCACCGGTGATGACGGTAAAGAGTTTTTTACCTTCACCACACCGGAGGGGAATGTATTCTTTTTGGTCATTGACCGCTCACGCCCCACCAACAACGTATATTTCCTCAACGCTGTGACAGAGGCCGACCTGATGGCGTTGGCGGAGGCATCAAACGATATGCCGGTTGCACCGCCCGAACCTGAACCTTTGCCGCCACCGTTCCCGGCACCTATTGAGCCGGACGAAGCACCAGATATCCCGGCAGAGCCGGAGCCACCGGCCGGAAACAACGGTACGCTCATCTTTATCACCGTTGCTGCCCTCGCTTTTGGCGGTGTTGCATATTACCTGAAAACCGTCCGCCCGAAAAAGCAAGGTGTTGACTTTGACGAGGAGGATACAGAGTATGGAGGGTACGATGAACATGAGCAGAAGGATTCTGAGGACGAAGACGAATTAGACAGCGATTATGATATAGACGACATTATCCGTGAAGTACAAGGCAGAGAGCCGATTGGGGCAAAGCCTTTGGAACAAGACCCGGCACCCACACAAGACTTGTCCGAGGGTACAGGCGAAGCATCACCTGATTTGCCGCAAGTTGCCGAGGATACGCACCAAGAAGAGTCCTCACGCAAGAAGGAACCCTCGCATGAAGAAGTGGTAAAACGAGAATAGAGGGGCGTCCCCATATTCTTTTTTCCCGAATTCCAGCCGCATGGCTGTTGATATATAATCGCTCGAAAAACCAGAACACCGAGAGGAGAATTTATGACGCAAAACAAAACCAAAGTATTATCGCTCATCCTAGCTCTACTCATGCTACTTGGGCCTGTCTCCGGCGCACTTGCCATTGTGCCTGACGAGCCCGAACCCACTCTGAGTTCCACAAGACGGCACCCGGACAAGACGGGTGACGAAGCCCTGCTGTATGATTATCTGGCCGGGAACCTGATGCACCTGACCGAATGCGAAGAGACGTTTGATTTCTTGTATGACGGTATGCCTGTCAACTTCCCGCCCTCTGATGTACCATATCGCCCGGAACAGATTGCGGTCTTGATGCTGGGCGTAGCGCCACGCACTTGGGCGGAAGTGGCGTATGCAAGACCCATCCCGCCGGAGGCCGTGGGGCATGTGTATGGCACGACTGTAAACGCAAACTTTTCCGGCCGGGCATGGGACAGGCTCACGGATACAATCATTCCGCTGAACGCGCTCCCGGCAAGCGGTCACATCACAAACCACGGCTATGTGACTGCCGGAGCATTCGGCACAACCGGTGGTCGGTACTCTATCACGATTGACGGGGTACAAATCCCGGTTTTCTGTAATAATCGGAATGTTCCGGGGCCTGCAACCGGGGCCAGTCACCGGATTATGGGGCTTTCCGACCAGCAACTCCTCCGCACATTATATTTCGGTTGGGGCGGCCCCGGTAATATCTTCGGGCCCGGTCAGATGGCGGAAGGTGTTTTGTCCACAACGGTCGTGACCTCGCACATATCCGTTGGCACAGCGAACCCGGCAAGCCACAACCTGCAAGGAGCGCGCGACCTATGGGCGCGTGTGCAAAATACAGCGGGATTCCCCATGCGGCATAACGTGCAAGGTATTTTTATTGATGTCCTCGCTGCGGGCTCACAGAATCTTGTGGCACTTCGGGTGCTTCCTGACCCCGAGCCGGGGCAAGTGCGGATTGTTAAGACATCCGAATCCGGCGTGGTTGCCGGTATTCAGTTCCGTATCACAGGCAATGGTGTAAACCAGACTGTGACCACAAGTGCGGACGGCACGATTACGATTCCCGACCTACAAGCCGGAACGTATACGGTAACAGAAATCAACTTCGGGCCGCAGTATCATCCGCAGCAATCACAGACGGTAACCGTGCGAGAGGGTGAGACCGCCACGGTGACATTCCACAATCGGTTGCGGCCGCCTACGCTCCGTCTTGTGAAGACCAGTGACAGCGGTAATGTGTCCGGCATTCAGTTCCGTATCACGGGTATGGGCGTAAATCGGACGATGACAACGAACGCAAACGGTGTCGTGAACGTCTCTGATCTGCAAGCAGGCACATTCACGGTGACGGAGCTCAACATCCCGCCGGATTACGAGCCGCAGCCACCCCAAACGGTAACACTCGCTTGGGGGCATACCTCGGAAGTCCGCTTCCACAACGTCTGGCGACCCGGTGCGGTACGGATTATTAAGACCAGTGAGAGCGGCATTGTACAGGGTATCCGGTTTCGCATCACCGGTGCGGCAGGTTTCAATCAGACGGTAACAACGGGTGCAGACGGTGCGATTGATGTGCCGGAGCTTCGCCCCGGCACGTTCACCGTCACAGAGATCAATTTAGGGCCGGAATATGTACCGCAACGGCCGCAGACGGTGACGATCCGACCGAATGAGACCGCAGAGGTTCGGTTCCACAATGTGTGGCTCCGCGGCAGTGTCGCGGGCCTCAAAGTCGGCGAGGATGCAGGGACGTTTACAGACGCAGACGGTCTTGCCGGTGCAACCATCGGCCTGTTCCGTGAGGGCGAGACAGAGTTCACGGAAGAGACTGCCTTGTATGTGACCATCACCGCAGAAAACGGTGCGTTTTCATTCTCGAATATCCGTTACGGTAACTATATTGTCCGTGAAATTGCCCCGCCGGAGGGGTATATCCTCAACGATACGGCCTTCCCTGTGCGGATTGACACGGACGGTCAAATCATTGAGGTGCGGATTGAAAACACCTTAATCCGCGGCGATGTGGAAGGTGTCAAACTGGGCGAGGACACAGACGGTATGTTGGAAGGTGTGTTTACCGACGCTGATGGTCTGGCGGGTGCGCTGATCGGTCTGTTTGCACCCGATGAGGAATACTTCACCGAAGAGACCGCACTTGAAACTGCGGTCACGGACGAATATGGACGCTTTGCATTCCGTGGCTTGCCTTTTGGCGATTATCTTGTTCGTGAGATTGCACCACCGGAGGGCTATGTGTTAAACGATACCGTGTTCTCTATTACCATCTCGGAGGATGGCGAAGTGATCGAAGTTGTCATCGAAAATATTCTAATCCGCGGGCGTGTGGATGGTCTGAAAACAGGCGAAACCACCGAGGGTTCGCTTGCGGGCCTGTTCACTGACCGAGAGGGCTTGGCGGGTGCCACGATTGGACTGTTCGGCCTAGCCGAGTGGGGCTATGTACCATCAGATGAACCTAATGAGCCGGATGCCGAGTACGATGACGAACACTATGAGGATGAGGACGATTTAGAAATCGAACCCTTGTCCGCATCAGAATACGAGGAAGATGAGGACACTGACCCGGACGGCGAAGAGGAAGACGAGAAAGAATCTGAGCCGGAGCCGGAGCGAGTGGTGCTTTCCATTGCCGGAGTCCCACTTGAGGAGTTTGCATTCACGACCGAAAACGCCATACAAACTGTCATCACCGCCGAAGATGGCGGTTTTTCTTTTGCCGATGTCATCTTCGGAACGTATGTCGTGCGTGAAATCTACGCCCCGGATGGATATGTCCTCAATGAGCGGCTGTTTATAGTTACCATTACAGAGGACGGCGAAGTTGTCGAGGTGGAAATTGAGAACACCTTAATCCGCGGCGACATTGAGGGCTTAAAGGTCGGCGAGGATACGGATGCCCCATTTGATGGGATGTTTGAAGACGGCGAAGGTCTGGCTGATGCACTGATTGGCTTGTTCCATGCGGGTGAGGACGAGTTCACCGAAGAGACGGCAATTGAGACCGCTGTCACAGACGAATACGGTCACTTTGCATTCCGTGATCTGCCTTTTGGATCATATATCGTGCGTGAGATCGCACCACCGGAGGACTATGTGTTGAATGAGACACCGTTCCCGGTGCAGGTGACCGAGGATGGTGCGGTGATTGAAATCACCATCGAAAACACGGTGATTCGTGGGCGTATTGACGGCATCAAGGTCTGCAGCACCACAGGCTATCCTCTTGAGGGCGCGACCTTTGGATTGTTTGCATCCGGCGAGACCACGTTCACTGCCGACACAGCACTTTTGACCGATATGTCAGGTGTGGACGGCATTTTCGGTTTTGAGGATATCCCATTTGGCGTGTACCTTGTGCGGGAACTGGCGGCGCCGGAGGGGTATTTGCTATCTGACGAGACCTTCGAGGTGGAGATTGGCTATGACGGACAGATTGTGGATATCCGTGCTGAAAACGAACAAGAGCCGGAAGTGCCGGATGATCCGGAAGACGACCCCGAAGAGAAAGAGGAGCCGGAAGAGACCCTTGCGCCGACACCGGCACCGAGCAGAACGCCGACAACAGCCCCCAAGACCGGGGATGACACCAGTTTGCCGTGGCTCACGCTTGTGCTGGCCGGATTAGGGGTTGTGGCAATCAGCACAATTTTGGCAGTGCGATATGCGAAAAAGAAAAAGAACTAGCCGCACTGTCACAGCGGCACTCATCCTTGCGGCGGTAGCACTACTAGCCGTGGTGCTTCATGCCGGGTATGAAATTATGGAGCGTCTGGATGAATATGCCGAGGCACGGACGGAATATGCAGATTTGCGTGACCTTGCAGGGGCGGGATTACTCCCGCCCCTCTACGGGGGAGATACAGAACAAAGCGGGGCGGATGGGCCTGTCACCGGCGAGATCGATTGGGGTGCATTACGCTCCGTCAATCCCAATGTGGTCGGTTGGATTGTTGTACCGGGTACGTCTATCAGCTACCCCATCACACAAAGCACAGACAACGCCCATTATCTGCGCCATACCTTTACCGGTGTACGCAACGCCAGTGGTGCGATTTTCTTAGACTACAGAGACACACCCACGTTCCGCGGGCATGTACGTCTACACGGTCACAATATGCGTGACGGCAGTATGTTTGCACCCCTGCACGGCTGGGATGGTGATGTATTCTTCGTCCACACGCCGGATGGAGTATTACGCTTTGAGGTGTTTAATCGCCAAACCGTTCCGGCGACTGATGAGATTTATCAGCTCTATACCGTGGACGATGGGGCGCAGATCGTGACCCTCTCCACCTGTGTGAATGGTCGGCCAAACCTTTCCTCTTCCCATTGTTTGTAGCGCATGATGTCCAGACCGTCCGTACCTTTGGTGGTCGAACCTTTGTTGTTCTTGATATTTCTGTACGCCAAAAGGATATTATCCTCATTTTGGATTATCCGCATTAGGTTGTTAAACTTGTAGCCATTTGATGATTTTTGGTACAAGTCGTCAAACACGTTTTGCAAACAATAATACTCGTTGTTTCTGAGCAGTTGATTCTTTAAGGTTGTATCACTTGTCAAGCCAACTAATCCTCCCTTATCGGCGAGTTTCGTTTCTGTTAGTCATACAAGAACCTTGATTCAGTTTAGGAATAGATAAGAATACAAATACTGTCTGGCGGCTATCCCTCCACAGCTTATTATCACTGCTTCATTGGTACTGTGCCGCCACTTTCACCATGATAAATGCAAGTTATAACGATAATGGGATACCAGTTTATGGTGTGCCCATATTTTCTATGGGCTTTCGTCTTTCCTTGCAAACACAATATTGGCGTGCTATCGCCTTATCATTTGCGTTCACGGCTTACCACGTTCCGATAAATCTATCTGTACATATATCCGTAGGTGATTGCTATGAGCCTGTGTGCTTGATGACTCCTGTAAAGCCATAAGGTTTTTCACGTCAAGGAATATTACTAAACCTCACACACTCCGCGACCGCGGCCTACGCATTTCTACGTATTCAACATTTAGACCCGTACACTCGCAATTTCGTCGATCCCTCTCGGGATATTCTCACCATAGATATTTTATAGACCCCCGGCATATAGGATACATCGGCTACCTCTAGCCAACTTTCGTTTGCAATTTCGCAATTACGGTATCTCTCTGCCGACTTCCACGAGCTTTACACATTCAATTTACAGCACAATTAAACGCATATCGTAGGATTAGGGAAGGCGTTTCAAGGCGTTACCCTTTCATTCCACCTTTCGATTTACCAGTTCTATGAAACATTGAGGTGACTCCTTTCAATTCACTTATTTTCTGTTTCATGAGTCCTTGCTCTTGGCAAAAGGCGAGACGTTTCAATGCACAGTTGTACTTCTGTGCAATCCCCGCCGTGGCAAAGATTTGGTTCTCCAACTCTTGCCGGGTCGGGGCGGTGTTCACAATGAGTACCGTCACCAAGAACATCCGTTCGTTGCGGGACTGTAGTTCTTTGAGCATATTCTTCGCCTCGTCACCGTAGGTGGCGATGTCGGTGGGGATCACATCCAAATCATAGCCCGCCCGGACTGCTTTTTTCTGTTCCGTGATTTTCATGGAATCCAGATCGGTGATTTTCCGCTTGATGGTTTTGATTGCTTCCGTCTGATCAATGGACTGAATGTGGAAATTCACCGTGACGGCGTTTTCCATATTCAAAAAGTCCGCCAACAGCTTATCTGTGAGTTCAGGTGCGATGATTTGCATAAAGCTGACCGCACCAATCGTCTGACCCATGCGGAATGTCTTTTTATCACGGAAGTCGAATGAGGTGGGGGCGATATAGTCCTTAGTGGATAGCCCGCTCTTGGCTAGTTCACCCCAGTCGAAGCGTAGCTTTTCTTTGCCGTTCGGGTGCAGTTGGCCGTGGAGAACTTCCAAGCGTTCCTTGCCGTTTAGGGGATAGGCGGACACGCCCAGCATCTTAAAAGTTGCTGATGATGTCCAGTTCAATCCGCTCCAGTCGCGGCTTTGCCGCTTTCAGAGAGTCGGCCTCAATACCGAAAGTAAGATATTTCAGCTTAATGATGCCATTGTTCCCTTTGGATAGCTGATTTTTCAGCATATCCGAATACTCGTTGCTGGCAAAGGCAAGGGTATCTGCCCGGCCCGGAATACGGATTGACCGCTCAAAGTCCTGCATATATCCAAACTGGTTGATGAAGGACAGTTGCACATAGATGGTGGAGTCAAAATAGTTTAACACATCACAATATGCCTCCAAAATCTGTGCCTGCACCTCGTTTTGGGCAAGCTGGTAGTTGATATCGCCAAAGGCGAGTGTTTTGGAGTAGAGCCTATCGGTCACACGGCAGATACCGTCTTTGTGCATGGTCTTGTAGGGGATAGATTGTTGTGCCGTCCGGGGCGGCTTTGCCGTGCCGAACAGCTTGCGGAGTAGTGAGGCGAGTGTTTTCTTTTGGCGTGGGTGGTTCGGGACAGATTGTGTCCCGAACCTCTGCGGCTTTTTCTTACGGCCGCCTTGCGCCAGATGTTTTCCTCGTTGCTTGGGTTTTCTTGCCAAGTTGCCCCTCCTTTGCGATAGTGGTATAAAAGTTTTCTGTCCGATAGGGACGTGTCTGCGGGAAGAACCAGCGGGAGCGGAGCATATTTCGCAGAATCCGCTCTGCCGGTTGTCCGTCACGCTCGTACATAGCGATAAAGAATGCCGGGAGCATGACGCCGATCATCAGCAACACAGCGGGTGAGTTGCCGATGACACCCCGTGTGAGAAAATATATCGGTACACCGATAATCACCGCTGTACCGAAACAGATAAGCTGCCGCTTGGTGAGCCCCAAGGCCACCTTTGTCTTGACCTTTGTCAAATCACGCGGCACCGGCACATACGGCATAGCTCTGCACCTCCATATATTTCAAAATGTGGGTAATCACATCCACTGTCCAGCCGTTACCCACCGCCTTGTAGCGTTGGGTATTGCTGATTTTGACTTCCTTGCCATTGTCATCAATCCCAAGGGCGGTATAGTTATCCGGCAGGGTCTGGCACCGCTCCGCCTCGACAGGCGTGAGTTTGCGGATGATATAGTCACCATCCGGTAAGTCCACCTTGTAGAGCCCTGTTTTCGCTCCACGGCCTCCGCCCTCTGCCATAAGTGTCACCGTCTTGCCGTGGACACTGTAGATACGGCTGCCCTGCCCGCCTTTGCCGATTATGCCGACACGGACAGGAGCGCAGACCACGCTGTCCGTTGGAGCAGTTGTGAGCGTATTACTCTTGCCGTCACTGCGGACTTCAAGCCGTTTGCCGCATTCATCGCCTGTGCCACGAGTACGCAGGGCGGCACCTACCTCTTGGGCAACAAAAAGCCCAATCTTGCCACGCATGAGCATCGACTGGGTGTTCTCCTTGTAGTATTGAGCGCATAGGGTTTGCGACTTGTCTTTGAGGGTAAGCTCTTCCGACTCTAACATGTCTTTGAGCAGAATCCCTTCGTCCGCCGGTTGGGTGATGTTTGGGATATTCGTCCAATACAGTCGCTTTCGTTGCTGGGCAGACACCAAGGCCGAGTTGATGAGGATTGGCTCACAGCCCAATTCCTCTGAAATATATGCTTTGATTGCCTTCGGCATGGATGCTACATTCTCATAGATGAAGTAGCGCGGTTTGACCTGCCGGACAGCATCTACGAACCGCATAAACAGCTTCCAGCCCATGCCGTCCTTGTCCATCTCACGGTCAGCCTTGGCGATACTCCAGAACGTACAGGGACTGCCGCCTATTACGAGGTCATAGCCTGTAAATTCTATGAAGTCCGCCGCCAGTACATCCCCGTGGTGGGTGATGTCGGGGTATTGATAGCGGCTGATTGACCGTGGGTATTTATCAATCTCAAACGCCGCATAGTGTGATACGGCAAGGCCCGCACGGTCAAGAGCGACCCGGCCACAGGAGATGCCATCATAAAGGGATACTACTTTCAATGGTTGGTTCAAATTTGTCCTCCAATGTTTTCTATTTGTTTTTTGCCGGTCTTTTGTGCAACCGACACCGATTTATCTTAGTAGCAAATTCGCCGCTTGTATTGAATCTTCTTGGTGAAAATGACAAATTTGTACAATGTGGCCGCAGAGTGCATCGGGTATCAGCGAACGCTCCATTTTGTTCTTTCGCCCCTGTGTCCCGGTTTTGCTGCCCCTCGGTGCGGGCACATGGCATGGAGCTCCGTTCCTGCATACGGCTTTGAAATTGGGGCACGGATGGTTTGTCCATATATCCGTGGGCTTCATGCGTTCGTCACCGTATTGGCAATAAGTGACCGTATACCGCGACAGACCTTGCATAAAATCCATTTTCCGTAGACCGCCGCGTGGGTTCTCTATGAACCAATGGGCGGGATGCAGTGCCTGTATCAATCGCAGCACATTCCGATTGACAACATCACAAAACTTCGCATAGTCGCTTTTGGGCAACAGATTTCCGCAAGGTTGCTTGGTTCTGTGATGGGATATGGCGGCAATGGAGTAGGTAGAGCAGTCGGGGCTTGCCCAAATTACATCCGGGTAGCCGAACCGCTGTATAATATCCCCCGCCTTGATTGTGCCAATGTCTACATACCAGCCAATGTCCCTATGGTACTTGTCGTAGTCGATGGAAAACACTTCATGCCCGGCCTTCTCAAATGCTCTGCCGATACACCGCTGTCCTGCGAATAGTTCTAAGACCTTGATTAAATCCCTCCCCTCGAAAATGCAAAAGGCCGCTCTGTGCAAACGCACAAAACGGCCTCAGTTAGCAGAAAACACGCTTTTTGTTAGTCCGCCCGATTTTAGGAGCATGAAGCAGAGTAATGCTGTATATGCCACCATGCTCCAGATGGTTGTGGTCATCGTGCCGCTCACCACAAAATTTGCCACCAGCACGGCGTAGATTGCCATGCAGATCATGATGAGAAATCCTTGGAACGCCAATGCAAACAGGGACTTCAAGTAATTGTTGCCTATTTGCCCCCACTGCTGGTTGACCATCGTGGAGAGGGGGATAGGTGCAATGGATGTGACCAAAAAAATCTCTATCATCCTGCCCCATACAATGATGGTGATGACCACCGCCATGATTTCCATCAAGAGTCCGACGATTTGAATTTGGAAGAATAGGCCGATGAGAGGCCCAAGGGTCATTTCTTCTAGCTGTTCACGGATTCCCTCCATCATATCGGCGCCGCCCAAGGCGAGGTCGTCTGTGATGAGCCCTGCGCTTTGGTTGATTACGTTTTGGGCGAGGTCGAATACGGCCATGACAATGTTCCATGTGTTGGTCAAGATGAACACCGCCACAAAGGTTTTGAAAATCCAGCGGTAGATGTTAAAAGTGTCGAAATCTTGCAGATTATTTTTCTCCAAGACCAGTTGGATCAGTTCATGGCACAGGATAAAGGTCAAGATGATACCGGCGATGGGCAGGATGACGGTCTCGGACAGACTGCGCACCATCGTGAAGATGGAAATGTTCCAATCTTGGGGTGTCTGTCCCACTTGGTATGCCACATCCTGCACGGAAGCGTTGACGTTGCCGAACATGGTTTCAAAAGAACCCATATTCGTCTCAATGAGAATGCTCCGTAGCCAGTCGTTGATTAAGTCAATCAGCCACATATATTAACCGAACAATCCCGTGAGCTGTGGAATGAGCAAAATACCGATGAGGGCGATGCCACCGCCGGCCATAAGTTGCTTCATGCCTTGTGATTTCGCGCCCGGATTATCGTTCCCATAGCCCTCCAAAAGGTTGACAATCCCCCACACGCCAAGCCCTGCGCCCAGAGCGATAACGAGGGTTTGCAACACGCCAATAGCTGAGTTGAAAAACTCCATATAGTAGTGTGTAGCCGGAAAATTTTCAGAGCGAATTTTGTTCATTTGCAGGTGTCTGAAAAGTCTCCGGCTTTCTCCTTTCGTAGTTGTTTAATTTGATAAAAAAGCACCTGCAAATATGCAAGTGCGAGGCGGGGCACGGACAGAAATAAATACCATGTTGCTACATCCCCCTTACACAAATAGGCATAAAATAACTGCAAGCCTTAAAAACGCTTGCAGTTTCACAATGAATTAACTTTTATATTTACTTTTAACTTTGGTTATGATATAATGCAATCATTAAGTTAATGACGAGGTTGCTATGAAGTATGTTGCAGATACGCTTGGCATTCAAGTGAATACTGCCCCATGGGACGGTACGGCTAGGCTGCCGTACTATCTCAGTGATCGTTATGAGTTCAACCGAACGGTCTTTGACGGCGTAACATGCCTGATTATGAAACCGAAGGGCGAGCTTGACGTGCTTGGGCAAGTTAAAAAGCATATTGCAAAAGTGCGGGAGATTGAGCCGTTACCCATTGTCCTAGAACTTAACAACATGACAGCCCGGCGAAGAAAATCGCTCATCGGGGCAAGAATCCCATTTATCGTGCTGGAAAGTCATATCTATTTGCCATGCTTAGGCGTTGCTTTAAGTGAACGCTATACAACAGAGCATACGCCCGGCGAGATATTTATGCCGTCTGCCCAGCTTTTGTTTTTTCACTACCTATACCAAGACGAACCGGAGATTCATACAGCGGGTACGGCGGATTTGTTCGGCTTTTCCGAAATGCAAATCTCACGCGCGATAAAGCAGTTAAATGGCTTGGGTCTCGTTGCTGTGCGAAAAGACGGAGTGCAGACGGTTATAGCCAGTAAAGAACCACGCCGTGACCTATTCGAGCGGGCAAAGCCGTATTTCCTAAACCCTGTCCGCAAAAAGATGTATGTCGAACATGGAGAACTGCCACCCGACCTACCCTTATCCGGCTATAGTGCCTTATCCGAGTTGACCATGCTGGGTGCCCCAGCGACAGAAACAGTCGCTTTTTTTGGAAAAGTTGGTGAATTGGCCGGAACTGACACGCTGATTGATAACACCGAGCAAGTAGAGGTCGAGATTTGGCGATACAATCCAACCGTGCTTTCAAAGTATCCGGGGGTTGCTGATGTCCTTTCTCTTGCAGCCTCAGTGCCGCTTGATGATGAGCGGGTGGAACAGGCAATAGATGGCCTACTATCAAATTTATGGGGGAACGAATAAGTGGTAAAAGGAATAGACAGCTTTAGAAAATGGTTTAGCGACTTTGAATCAAACTATGTCGTGATTGGCGGAACAGCCTGCGATTTGCTGATGGGCGAAGCGGGTGAATCATTCCGTGCCACAAGGGATATTGACATGGTGTTGATTATTGAGTCATTGGATGCGGCATTTGGTTCTCGGATTTGGGAATATGTCAAGATGGCCGGTTATGAGCAACGGTTAAAAAATTCAGGAGTGCCGGAATACTACCGGTTTATACGGCCGAAATCATCGGAGTTCCCCGCAATGATTGAGCTATTCTCGCGCCGTGCGGAAGGAATCACGCTACCGGCTGATGCCGTGCTGACGCCGTTGCCGATTGATGATGAGGTTTCAAGCCTGTCCGCAATATTGCTTAATGATGACTATTACAGCTTTCTCCGAACAGGCGTGACAACTGTAGATGGAATCCCCATCCTAGATGCCGCCCATCTGATATCATTTAAGGCGAAAGCGTGGCTTGATCTGACGGAACGTAGGGCACAAGGCGGCCAAGTGGATAGCCAAAATATTCGGAAACACAAGAATGACATGATACGGTTGACCACGTTGCTATCGCCGGAGTTTAGCATGACTCTGCCTGATGCGGTTGCGGACGATATGAAACTGTTTCTTACAAAGATTGACGAGCCCGAAAAATTTATCCGCACGGCAGCGGCACTCAATCTGTCTGATGCAATTCCACTGGACAAGCTACCTTTGGCAGCACGTTTGGCGGAAACAAAGCGCCGTGCGGACATACATAATGCAAGTCTTGATGAGCAACAACATAGTGGAAAAGAACGCAATGTAGAGCGGTGAGCAAACAAACAAAACCTCTGGTATCAAACACACCAGAGGTTTTGCATAATAATAGTGCCACGCCATCCGGCACCGGTTACGTTGAGGATTCGCCTGTGAAGTCAAACTCCATTACTTCGTACACATCCCTCGTGTTCAGCTTCAATTTTCTGGACAAGTGCCGTTCGACATCAAACCGGTTCTTTGGGTGTGCATCTGCCAGATACTGATAGTTCGGGTGTTTTGTCAAATCGTACTTGTGCGACCGAAACGGCGGTACGCCGCGGATTTGCAAGATACACAGACCGCCGTCCAGTGTTGCCAATTCGTCAATCGCCAAGAGTTCTCGGCCCAGTTTTTGAAACGACTGCCCATACGACTCGTGCGACCCACGATTGCGTGACGTGTTATACACATCAATCGTCTCACGGCCAAGTAGTTTGCTGATTTCTTCCAGTGTGGATTTCTCCTTGCCGCCGAGGAACAAAATGCTGTCCATATTACCCGTGATGGTCTCAGCGGAATCCCTGTACAACGCTTTGAGTTGGCTCTGTGCCTGCAGCACCACACATACTGAGATTTCACGGCTCCGGAGCACTGAACTCAAAACGTGAAAGTTCGCTATCTTCCCGCAGTTGGGGAATTCGTCAAGCAAAAATCGTACATGGATCGGGAGTCTGCCGCCATGTTCCATATCTGCACGGTCACAGAGAATATTGAAGAGTTGGCTGTACAGCAGCGCAGGGATGAAGTTGAAGCTGGTATCCGTATCACTTACAATGACAAACAGTACCGTCTTTTCCTCGCCGATGGTGTCAAGGGCGAGTTCATCGTGGCTCATCATGTCACGGACTTCGCCAATGTCAAACGGTGAGAGCCTTGCGCCGCACTGAACCAATATACTTTTCGCCGTTTTTCCCGCTGAAAGCTTGAATTTTTTGTACTGGCGCACGGCGAAATGATTTGGGTCACGCTCCTCCAGTGCCTCGAAGATAAAGTCCACACTGTTCATGAAGTTTTCGTTATCCTCACGAACCTCCATTGCACTGATCATGTCTACCAGTGAATTCATGTTCCGCTCTTCCGGCGGCACCTCACGCCAGGTGTATCCGATCAGGGCTTGATATATCAAAGTTTCTGCTCGAATCCAGAATGGGTCTTGCCCGGTAGCGTCCCCCTCGCCCTGCGTATTGGCAATCAACGCTGTGACGAACTTTAGGATGTCTTTTTCAGACCGAATATATTGGAATGGATTATACCGCATGGACTTGGCAAAGTCAATGGTGTTCAAAACCTTAATCCGATAACCGTTGCGCTGCAACAGTTGGCCGGTCTCAAGAATTAGTTGGCCTTTGCTGTCGGTGACCACGAAAGATACAGGAAAATCCTGCGACTGGCACTGCATGAGACTGGGCTTTATGAAAAATTGAGTCTTGCCCGACCCTGAGCCCCCAATGACCATCACATTTTTGTTCCGGGCATTCTTAATCGGCTTCGGGCGAGTGTTCATGGTGAGTGATTCTGTTGCCGTGAGAATGATATTGTTCTCCGGCTTGGGGTCGGCATAGAGCTTGATGTCATTGGCATTGCCCCATGAAGCGTTTTGTCAAGGACTTTTTTTGTTTTATGGACGCAATAGGCATAAAATCGTCCATGTTGAAATTTGTTACGCTTTTCCGAGGGGGTAGGTACTGCACCATAGACCCCC
>Ga0123352_10009404_pt1 | contig 15283 bp, 7 predicted proteins | sample TergutLab28metaG_FD_89700 | JGI IMG/M metagenome (GOLD analysis project Ga0123352, IMG submission 89700) | Labiotermes labralis P1 segment gut microbial communities from Petit-Saut dam, French Guiana - Lab288 P1 | ecosystem: Host-associated > Arthropoda: Insects > Digestive system > Gut ... | reverse complement strand
TTTTTAACATTCCGAAAATTAATCACGAAGATGCTGTGAAGTTTTCGAAGGGAAGGCAGAAGTACACTCCCGCGATTTCTCTATCAAAGCATTAGACGAAGACGCGTCCTCAAGACCTGGGCGTCTTTATTCTCGAAACCAGCAACTGTATACATTCTTTAGAATACAGAGTGTTCTCCTGAGCAGTCCTGAACGCAATTGTCAAAGGAACTTACTTACTTATTTACTCCATGGTGTAGAGTCGTTCTTGAGAAGCTAACTGGTTTGCAGCTAGTCAAGAAATTCCCCGCATTTTATGGAAACCAAAGGTTCATTACCGCACTCACAAGCCTCCGCCACCCGTTCCTATCCTGGGCCAACCCAATCCAGTCCTTATACCCACATCCCACCTCCTGGAGATCAATCCTAATATTATTCACCCATCTACTCCTAGGTCTCCCCAGTGGTCTCTTTCCCTGCGGTTTCCCTACCAAGGCCCTATATACCCCCTCTCCTCACCCATACGCGCCACATGCCCAGCCCATCTCATTCTTCTAGATTTTGTCATCAGCACAATATTGCGTGAGCAGTACAGTTTGTCAAAGGAACAGATAACATAACTTCAGCGGCTGGACTCGCAGGTTCCTCAAGACGTAATGTCGCAAATTTAAATTTATGTGACCTGGATCTTTGAAGAAACCTACCGGATAGTCCGGAATTAGCCCAAGCGATATCCACGAAGACCGTCATCCAGTATGGCCTGTTACTCGAAAGAAAGCGAACAGAAACCCGAAGCCATAAAATCCAGACGCGATATCATTTATGAAATTAGTGGGTACGTTCCAAGCAAAATGTAATCGCCTGTGCTTGTACTAACACATCTTTTTATACCTCCGTTCTTCCTCGTGCTGACTTTTTGTGAAGTTTTAACTGTAATTAAATCGAGGCCTTAGGGGAAACGACTGCCAAATTTACAAACAAGAGGAGTGAAGTACTTCACTGAGGGAACGAGGTGTCCAGCCAGAACTCAACGCACGTCACCAGTTCCACGTATTCTGACACTTATTTTGATGTAACATGTTGTTCAACTACTGTCTCCTGCAAGAGGTGATCATGTCCCTCCCGTAGTAGTCTGAGCGCTGTTTAGCGGGGATTTAATGTGACATCCTGTTGCATCATACATGATAACACATGAGTATTATGACAGATATTAAAGTGTCTTTTAAAACAAAATAAAACGAAACTTCTCTTCCTCATTTTTGTAAGATAAAATGAGCAGTCTTCGCCTTATATCAGCTTCTAATAACAGTAAACAAAATTAACAAATTTTTTCTAATTATCGCCGACTTTTCAAATTTTTTTCTGGTCGTTGTTAATTCTATGTAATTAAAAAATTTGTTTACAACGTCTGGACCTACAAGTGAAACTTAAAACTCTTAATTACTGATAAATAAAAATGCAGTTCTTAGTTATTTCGCAGATAAAATACATATTAATGCGTAATTCAGTTGACTGTATTGACTATAACGGTAAGCAATGAAGGAAAGGACTTCATAATTCATGTTAAACCAATGAGCTGCCCGGTATGTTGTCACTTCATAACTAAATGGGCGTTCGCAACCGATAATTCATAAAAAGGAGAATCTCAGGCATTTAAACAGGTCTAAGAGGCGAGACTGGCTGTTTTCACTGCAGTATTACTGGACATTTAAATCTTACAGGACAATACGCTGTTTTGTTGCGTGAGTGTTCCCTTTCGTTAAATGGACTACTCGATTCTGAAGATAAAATTGTTACGATCCTCCAAAACGTCGGCTACTTCTCACATAACGACATAGCGTAGCACCCCAGAAGAACCGAATCTTCGAGGAAGGATACCGCTGGAGTCACATTATTCAGCGTCAGAACAGTGCGATGAAAACAACTTTAATACAACCAGGACCGGCGTTATGTTATTGACAATATGACATAGCTTCATATCCTTTGTATGAATGGAGATTCAGTTACTTATTTCACTTCATTAACTTTCTGAAGAATAAAATTCATCTACCCTGTGCTGGGTGATTCGTTTCGTACCTTGCAGAGAACACCTTGTGTTTCCATCAGATAGTCCGTCCGATTAAGGCTGCAAAGGAGCAGCTGCTGTTTGTTTATTGTGTGAATCAAACTAGGCACATTTATAGTTTATCCTGTGACGTCATGAAGAAACAACAGTGCGAAGAGAGGTATAACTCTACTCATTCTTGACTTTGTCACTACGTGGAGATGAATGATCAGATTCACGCCCCGACGGCAATTAATCCCGGTACCCACTCAATAGGTGATTGCATAGTCTCCGGTCTGGACGTTTCGGAAGAGACGAATTTCTCAACACTACGGGGACGCGAAATGCAGGTTCTCCAGTCCATAGGATAATCACTATACGCTATACTAGTTCCCTTGTGACAGTAGCATGAAAACTTACAAATAGGTTGTGTCTGACAAATACAGTCTTTATAATTTTAACTCTAGCCGTGCCTACCGGCCTACTAATCACTAGGGTTTAAAGGACTGACGAAGAAGGAGGCTCAAACGGAGAGCTTAAAAACCTAACCCAATTTGAAAGTAGTCTGGTATTTACGCAAGTTTTTATCCAATATTTCTAAGCCAGACCGAACTGCTAAATTGGATATGTATGTATGTATGTATGCATGTATGTATGTATATATATATATGTGTATATATGTATGTCTGTATGTATGTACGTACGTATGTGTGTGTGTGTATATAGTTTTAGAGACGACGTGAAACATTGAAAGCCAGTACAGGACTAATTGCGAAAGTTTAAAGTCGTCAGTGTCAATTCGGACAACCTTACTCTCAACCAGGTACAAGTGCGCAATTACGGATTAGAGTCAAAATTTTCCGCTGTCCTCATCTTCGGTACGGTCCAAGAAAAGTAAGTAATTATTGCGTAGCTACACGTCGTCACGGACCAGAAGACTTAAATCTTCACCAGAAACGCCGAGAATCCATCAATTCACGTCATGCACAGATATTTTTCTAATCTGCACCATTAAGAATACTGACTTTGGACGTCCGCATAAAATGAAAGTTTTCAATATATCCCGTTGTCTAAACGTGTATTGCAACCTGCTGTAATACTGCATGAAATTTCAGACCTACTATAAATTTGACTGGTAGTGAAGTTCGCAGAGTTGTAGAAGGGCCTCAAATATATATATGTGTGTGTGTGTGTGTGTGTGTGTGTGTTTGTGTTGGACCAATCCAAGTTACGTTTTGCGTCCTGGGAGTAAATGGTTGGAATTTATTTTCGATGCACTGTTTTGCGCTGCTTAAAATGGTCTAGAATCCGTTATGGGAGCCAGTTTCGCGCCGATGTATGCTTCAAGTTTGTCTACGTCTCCGGCGACACAGCGCTGTCTGATATCTGGTTGACTGTATGATATCTGTATGATACCTGTATGATTGTCTCTCGTAGTCTCAGCAACTGTTTATTTTAAATAAATATTTATTACGGCTTAAAATATTCCGAAACCAGACCTAGAAAGCCAAAAATATACGAAGCTTTTGCTTCTATTTCGGAAGCGTCTCCATAGCTTCAATAAGTGTGTACTGTGTATGGAGCAGCTTTTCAGTAGCAGTTTTTGTATGGAGTGTGTGTACACCCGAGAGGAAGGGCTATTTCACGGGTTCGCGTTGTCGAATCAGAGTTCAAGCATAGTTAAAATCGTTCAGGCATTTAGAGACTATAGGATTTCTCAATTTGTTGTTAAACTCAAGGTCCCGCTGACGCAGTCAAAACTGCACGGACGAATGGGGCTTCATCTGCGGCTGAATGGCGCGATATTCTACCGACCGAACGTGTTTTCAACTGTCGGCCGTAGAGAAGGCAGCAACCGACAGCCGGTACATCTTTACAGCCGGGAATTTCATGACATGTCCTGTAGTAACAACTTTCGGGAACGAACAGCAATCACATTAAGAAATTAAAGTATACTCAAGTAATAAAAATAAAGACTGGGATTGAGGTTTCAGCTCACATCTAAAATCTGTAGTCTTAAACACCGTTTGTATTGGCAAGAGTACGGAGAACATTTCATATGTTACGAATGTCCCCTACAAGCTCCAGTCGCAAAGGAGACGGGAAAACTAATGTTTAGAATCTGTATACAGCGTGTCTCTTTCACGGTGTTCCTCGTCACACAAACGGCCACGAGATGTCCGACGGGTGCAGGCTTTCTACGCGATAAGTCTGGAGTGCTCAGGGACACGATAAAAGGGACATTTGGTTTTATATAACGTCAAAATAATAGTCAATACTTACACCTTAATGAGGTTTTTCACACTACCTTCCCGTAATTTCTCAGTAACAAAAGTCAAGGAGAAGAGTCTTTGTTGAGGACCTAACATTCACTCGCCTGTCATGAAATCGCTCGCCTCTGTGGGAACCACAAGCTCATTACCGTGTTCAGAAAGACCCAGCCCTAGTCGTCCTGTGCCACGTAAATCTAGTTCACAACCTCCTACGCTATTTCTCTTCCATCTACGCCTAGATCTTCTATGTGGTGGTGTCAAATTTTCCAGCAGTGAAAGTATTTCCCATCCACGTTAAACGTGTATTCCGACAGTCTTCGGTCAGTTGAGTGGGATACGTTTATGTTATGGATAAGAGGGCACTTTTGGCAACACAACACAACGCGGCATGCTGCCACAAAAGCAACTGGAATAGTGAAATTAATATGACCTTTAATAGTGTAACTTTAGCAAGGACGATATAGCTCCCTGATGATGGTTCTAGGACCGAAACATGTCGGAGCGTTTTTAATATTTTAATCTTTTAAGGTGTAAATTTTATAAATTTATACAAGTGCAGTGGCTGGTAAAATAATTGAGTGACTTGACAACATGCACGGTGTAAAAACGAAAATAAGAAAATAACCATGAAGCTGTTTTGGGATTGATCGCCTGTAACTTTGCTAGTTCCTCAGACATTCAGAAATCAGATAATTTTTTTTGACGCCTGCATTATGATCAGAAATGCGGTTAGGATGAAGAATGATTTCGATGAATCCGTAAGGTTAAGGTGAAAATCAATAACACGTTATAATGCTAAATACGAGTGTGGGGCAGGTAGACTTCTCACTGTTTTTGCCATTAAGACACAACGCAGAATGAGAAGACGAGCGGACATTAAGTCTGAACCGACTACCTGCTGACGGCAGCTGAGTGTCAGCATTTCCGCCAGCAAGTGAAAACTCACAGCCCACTAAACGCGGTACCGTAAAACCGAGGCTGACAAGACAGTGCCACAAACCTACCAATCATGTTGCCTAATTTCCTCTCATCCTCCGACAAAAAAGCAGCGCGAAACCGCTAATTAATCCCCCATTCTAGAACTCAAACCGTGCAAGTTATACACTCGTGAAACAGACAGAGGATAACGAGTATTTTATATTCATGCTAAAAAAAAGGAAAGCCAGTAGCTACATGCAAATTTATTTCACACCCTAAATTTCCGGTATTGCGTAACTACTGGATGAAAATTGATTATTTTATTACAAATTCACGCTGCCTGAACTACGGCAATAATGTTACACTGTTGGCTGACAGTAGAAGACTATCCTGAATGTGAAGAGGTTAACATTCTCTATAAAGTAGGGATATTATTTTTATCTGCCATATTACGATAGTTACTTCCAGTTGGCAAGCGTAAAGTAAAATACAACTTGGAAGAGTTTCGTACAACGTGTTTGTGTCATGTGACACGCGTGTAATTGCCGAAAGAATACACTTCCATTTACATTCATTTACTTAGTAAACACGAAGTAATATATCAAACGGTTACAATTGGTAACCTACAAGATGCAACTATTTTGATTTATTACTTCTAATCAGCTCTACGTGTTTCGGGCGATGTTTTTGCCCATCATCAGGAACATATCCAGCCAGCCAGCAGCAACATCAGTGGATAATACCAGAAGCTGTAGTTACAGTGATATGCTCCTGATGATGAGCGAAAACATTGCCCGAAACACGTAGAGCTGATTAGAAGTAATAAATCAAAATATTTGCATCTTGTTGGTTACCAACTGTAATTACACTAACGATGCACGGAAACACAAACGTTAAATATCAAACAACATTTCGTACAGTTTCAGCATACCGATATCCTGAAAATATCAAGCAGATAATAATATATTTTTTATGTTAAACATATATCTGAACTACCGAATAGCCTTTATAGCACAGGTCACCAAACTGGAAGCATCTAGTGGAAGATAAAACGTAATTAAAAATTTTGGTGCTTACAAACATTTATATATAAAGCACTTTTAACAAGTGCTAATTAGAACACAATGATAAGCAGGGTGTACCATACTGAATGTAAAATTGAGAACTGAGTTATTGAACACACTGAATGCAATTTTATAGTTTCACCTTTCATGATGACAAAGGCCTGAAGATGACCAAGATCAGTCGAAACACATTTCCTGAGTAATATAATTTGCTGAAAATACATAAAATAAAGTTTGTATTAACGGTTTTAACTTCCTTTTTTATGCCTATGTAATTCAGCGGAATGCTTAACATAAAATTTCCAGCACCTACTTTGAATAGGCCCAAATATTCTTACTAGTATTGTATTCTCTCAGCTCCCTCAGTATGAACATTCTGTTGAAAGAGTAGGTAATACAGGTTTGTATATTTTAATCTGTAAATTTTCACATATCACATAGGAAGACAAAGACTTCTGAACTGACCCACAGCTTGTACTTCTTCTCTGTTAATAGAATTTCCACTGATTATTGGCAATTCTAAGTCTGGAAGTATTTTACAGACAACGTTGTGTAAGCCTATATCTGTATCCTGTATTCTGATTCTTGAAGAAACGATCTTTGGATTGGCCACTGGAGTCCATTGCGGTGCACTCTGCCGGCTTTTGCTTGGATCGTCTGGGTAAAACCGCTAAGAATCTCAGCTAGCGTAACCTGTAATTCAGTACAGACTGCAAACAAGTTACTTCCGAATTAGGGTCTACAGTGCTACCCGCTGCCACATTAAACTGCTTCTTCCCTACTTGACTACCCTTTCACATATATTTCGCTGTTCATGCCTCTCTAAATGCAATCACAAACCGTACATACTTGTCTGAATATTTCTGGAATACTTCCAGGCAAATAAACACAAGTAGGCTTCTACGATCACCCAGCTGAGTTTATCTGTTTGTGTTTTTGAGCTCAGTTTTGGAAGCAGTTAATCGATTTTCAGGGAACGTAGAAGATTATCAAATTGGAGGACGACCCGAAGCTGTAATTTTCAGTTTCCGGCAATCCGTAATAACAGCACTGCGTGCGTGCGGATTTCTGAGTCGAGGGCGACACTACAGGCTTTTAAACTGAGATTCCTCAAATGATGTGTGGTAACAAGATATGTACAAATATACATATACTGCACACTATGGGCCGGGAAAGCGTAGTCGGTCTATAGCTATTTGCTACAGGCTGGACTGTCCAAGGTTGGAACCCCGGTGGGGATAAGAGATTTTATCTTCTCCCTAACGGGTCATACGGCCCTTGGATCCACACAATGAGTACCGGGCCTCTTTCCCTGAGATAATCGGCCGCAGCGTGGCGTTGACTACCTCTTCCCATCTGGCGCCGACTTTAGGAATGGTTACAGTTATTCATTTACTATCCCTCTGTTCCTTCATGGCCTGCTATAGAGGCAAATTTAGTTTTTTTTTCCTGCACGGACAAAACATTTTAGAATATAAAATAAAAACAAAATTGCATTTTTTTTAATCTTTCGGTTTTAAGTCGACATCTACAGAAACACTTGAATTAAATATACGAAAGTTCGATGTGAGTGTGACTGTGCATCGTTGATACAATAATATAAACATCCAACTAGATGTAACAATGACAATTTATTAATAACTTCAAACAGCTCGACATGTTTCGAGCGATAATCTCGCCCATCCTCAGGAGCACTAGACTGTGTTTACAGCTTGTGGTATATAGAACTGTAAAAACGAATTATATAATTAATAATATAACAACACTTGAGCAGTAGTCATGATACAGAAGGTTACCTTTACTACTTTATTTAACCTTCTGTATCATGAATACTGCTCACATGTTGTTGTATTATTAATTATATAATTCGTTTTTACAGTTCTTTATACCACAAGCTGTAAACACAGTCTAGTGCTCCTGAGGATGGGCGAGATTATCGCTCGAAACATGTCGAGCTGTTTGAAGTTATTAATAAATTGTCATTGTTTCATCTACTTGATTGTTTATATTACTGCACGAAAGTTTATCTGAAGATAGACAGCAAATACACAAGTATGTTACATATGAAATATTATACGTAATGAAGTTATTAATAAACTGTCATTGTTGCATCTACTTGATTGTTTATATTATTGCACGAAAGTTTATCTGAAGATAGACAGCAAATACACAAGCATGTTACATATGAATTATTATACGTAAGTTATCATTTACAAACGTGAGGACAATACGAATAATCTTAAGTCCTGTGGAATCTGTGCTTAAGTAATACGTCCTTCCCGCAAACAACAAGAAAGTAGGTCTCTTTGTTGTCTTGAAATCTATGCAACATGAAATTTGGCTTTGGATTTTGCTCGCAGCTCCTTGCCCAAAATTATGTTTCTTATAATTATCATTTCTCTCGCGTACTGTTCTTGCTTTACTCTCTCTTTCTGTACGTTCATATCTGCTATTTCATTTGTATCAGACCCTCTCTCCATGTGGGGCCCGTTGAATTATTACGCACGCCCCTAGTCCAGACATGCAGATTGAAAAGTAATGACTTTAGTTTCGACCCAAACAACACAAGATATCAATGCTCCCTCCCTGCCTCTTCTCATCGAGATATATAGAGTTATTGAAACAAAGTCATCACGACTGCTTGTACAGTCACCGCACAGTATCCATAGACTTCCATTGTTGTTTAGCTTGAGTCTGCCTTCAAGATATCCGGTGATCACGCCTGATACCAAGCAGCCCAGCACGGCAGTGACTCTAAAGTTCATAAATTCATGAGTTCACAGCACCAAAGGATAGGGTTTATGACGTATGTGCTTCTTATTTGCAAGGAAATATCTCATATTCACTTGTGTATGAGGTGGCGGCTCTGTTTTTGACGCTGTTCCGTTTGAAGCATAAAAGTGTAACTTTATTTAAAGACAGAGTTAGGAAGGAAAAAGGAAAGATACGAAAGAGCTAAAAGAAAGGAATATATGAAAGAAATGCTTCCCAGCTGAATTTTAACAGATCTTTTCCATACGTAAATTTATAATAAGCATTTCATTAATTGTGTTAAAGAGAAAAATTTTTTGAGTACAATTTTATTGCTCCAAACATATCATCGTCGTCGTCGTCATCATCATCATCATCACCACCACCACCACCACCATCATCATCACCATCATCATTTTCTTCTTCTTCTTCTTCTTACTCCTCTTCTTCTTCTTCTTCTTCTTCTTCTTCTTCTTTTTATAGCTCTCGTGGAGTTGGGCCACTTTATTGGCTCGTTCCGGCCTCATACATCCATTAGTCTCTTCAGTGTTCTTCTCTAGTTCCTTGTGCCTTTTGGTCTGTAGTAATTTATTATCCAAACGAATAGATAAACTTATTAATAACATCGGCATTTCTGTATTTACACCTTCGTACCGTCAGTATCTCTCGAAACAATGGGCGGATTCGCAAGGAATCTCAAACGCTATTCACTAGATAAAATTCCCGCTTGTAAGTTTTAAGTTGATGGTATGAATAAGACCAACATGGCGACTGTAAGACTTTTGAGAGAGAAAGCGACGCTACTGATACTTAATGTCATTCATTCAATTATTCATTCATGCATTTATTTACTCATTCATTCATTCATTCAATCATTAATTTATTCATTCTTCCCGCAATCTGCCTGGCAACAGGTTCCAAGCCTCTTCCAAAGCGAGTTCTCCACTGAGTGCCTTTCAGTGCTTCCTCTTAATGAACAACCATCCAATGCTGCATAGTAACAGAACTTATCTTTCTGACACGTAACATTTTTAATAAAGAATATCAATATGGCAGTCACGCGAAATATTTGGAATTGCTGTTGACAGTAATAGTTAATGAAAATGCGCACTTAATATGTGGTATTGAAGTTGATGATAAAGTGTCTAAATGTGCTCTGTTATATTTTTTAATATTACTGATTACCTTAATGGCGATAGTAGCGCATTTAGAAGCCACATCCTTTGTGAGGGGACCGCAGTAGCACAGTGGTTAAGGTGCTGTGCTACAAATCGGAAGGTCGCTGGTTCGATTCCAGCTGGTGTCAATAGATTTTTCAGTGACATGAAATCCCTCCGATCGCACTATGGCCCTGGGGTCGATTCAGCCTCTAAAAGAAATGAGTACCAGGAGTATTCTCTGGGGGTAAAGGTGGCCGGTGCGTAAGGCTGACAACCTACCACCATCCTGTGCCGTTGTCACGAAATCTAGGAATTTTAACTACCTGGAACGGTCTGGGCCACTCCGGGCCTGTAATGGGACTGCTTTACCATCCTTTGTGAAAATTGCAGTGAAATAGTTATCGGTGATAATTAAGCTTAGAAATGGATTACGATATAATATAAGAATAAACACTGATTTACAGTAATTATACAATATAAACCAATAAACTGAACCGTATCTAAATGCATATATTTATTTTTATTTTTCTTATGTCTTCTACATTTATCGAAACGGAGGGTTCATCTTCAGGAAGACGGTTGTATATACAGAAATGGTGTATTGTTTTTTACATGCGTCAGTATAAGCAGTTTTGTAGGTTAGAAGAATGTGTGTTCGATATCGAAGACAATTTTCTATTTACAAAACTGTTTTTTTCGATATCGAACACACTCTTCTAACCTAAAAGACTGCTTATACTGTCGCATGTAATACTGTACCATACCTGTATACACAACCCTCTTCCTGAAGATGAATCCTCGGTTTCGAAACACGTAGAGGACACAAAAAATTAAAAATTAAAATATTGATTTAAAAATGTGCATTTTGTTGTTGCAAATTTTATAAATATATTACAATTAAGGTGCAAAAAACATAAAAGGGGTTACAGTACAGTCGCTTCACTCTATACATTGACACGTTTGTACAATAGCAGCCATCTGCATTCTTCAGAACAAGTTCTGTTATCTTTATGAGCGCTGTTTCTCGGCATTACTAATCATACAGAGCGCAGAAACTTAAGATATGAATCTGGAACAGAAATTTATATTGCAATCAAAATGTGGAGCCGGTACTTTGAGATCTGAAGCCTGATCACGGTGTGCTGTGAAAGGGTCTATTGGCACTGAAAGCTGCACTCATTTTCACATTTTCATGAAAATATCTTCGTGTTCATAATTTTATTTCCCCTTAATTATGAGCGGGTTTATTCTGGTAAAATAAATATTGGCGACTTATTACTTAGACATACTTTTCTCAATTTTGGAATGGTACAGTACCACAATTAATTGTGTTGGTTATGAAGAAATTTTTGTATTTACGTACAGCGGTATGCATAACTTTATCTCGACCCGTTCAAAGTTAAAGTAAAAGTCAACAGTCATATTGAGTCATGAAAAACTGAGATCAAAGGCAGTATTTCAGTAGTAGTATTAGTAGCGGGTGGTGGTAGTGTGTGGTGGTGGTAGTAGTAGTAGTATAAGTAATTAGTAGTAGCAGTAGTATAAGTAATTAGTAGTAGTAGTATAAGTAATTAGTATTAGCAGCAGTAGTAGTATAAGTAATTAGTACTAGCAATAGTAGTATAAGTAATTAGTAGTAGCAGTAGTAGTATAAGTAATTAGTATTAGCAGCAGTAGTAGTATAAGTAATTAGTACTAGCAGTAGTAGTATAAGTAATTAGTAGTAGCAGTAGTAGTAGTATAAGTAATTAGTAGTAGTAGTATAAGTAGTTAAGTAGTAGTAGTATAAGTAGTTAAGTAGCAGTAGTAGCAGCTGCGGTAGTATCATCTCTCTCTAATTGTCTATAGCCAAAGATTATTACGTGCAAACTATAAATATCATATTACATGTTCATAAATTGGTTCGATTAACTATATTTAGCCTGTTTCTAAAAGTATTAAATATTTACCAGCTTTCATCACGGCGAAATGTTGAAACCATATAAGTCTATTAGATTGTTATAGTACTGTTTATTTAGCTAATTTAACCCATGTTCGGCACAAAAGTAACAGCGTGTAGCCTATTATTCCGTGGAAACATGCAGAACAACGACGCCGAGGAGGAGGAGGAGGACGACGACGACGACGACGACGACAACAACCACAACCACAACAACGTAATTAGTATAATAACAATGGCAATAAGTAGAAGGGTAAACAATTCCCAATCATATTTAATTATCGTAATTAATCTTCTGCATGAATCAGTTCGTAATATTGCGTATAAGTATCTGAAGACAACCATCCTGGCTGCAGGTTATGATAGATAAAAAAAACTGGACCTTGTGCAATATTTCATATATTAGGGAAACCCGATAAACGGTGCAAGATGTACACGTAAAATTAAATCCAGGATTGCCGTGGCAACAACAGAATTTAACAAGAAGACTCTTTTTACCAGCAAATTTTTCTTGCCTTTAAGGAAGAAGATAGTAAAAGTGCCACATTTTGAGCATAGCTTTTTATGGTGTTGATACTTCTGAAAGTAGATTAGAAATACCTGGAGAGTTTTGAAATCTGTTGATGCAGGATGGAAAAAAGATCAGGTGGAACGATCGTGTGAGAATTGAAGAAGTATTACATTAAAAAAAGGAGGACAGGAATAACCTGCATACAACAAAAAGAAGGTAGGCTAATTGGATTGGTCACATGTTGCGTAGGAACTCCCTTCTATAACACGTTATTGAAAGAAAGGTAGAAGGTATGATGTAAGTGACTAGAAGACGAGGAAGAGGAAGTAAGCAGCTATTGGGTGACCGTAAGGAAATGAAAGAATACTGGATATTGAAGGAGGAAGCACTAGATCGCCCTCTGTGAAAAACTCGCTTTGAAAGAGGTTATGGGCTTGTCAAATGACACACTACGGAATGTATGGATGAATGAATGAATAAATAAACGAATGAATTGCCCTTAAATACCAGACGAACATTTTTAAAGGTCACTTCTATTATCGATTTAGTATCGAGTCGGCTAAACTTTGTGGACCATGATTATACCCAGTATCGATATTTATATCGGGCACGTTGATAGCGGGGTATTGTGGGTAACGGACATCAAGATTTCTTCTTGTTGATCTTGAACGATTGTGGATCACTAAGAACACCTGCTGGCTAAATTATGAAGCATGGTACACGCGTGTTACCGTGCATATTATACGAACAGTTTCTTCCATCTTTCCTGCTCGGGTAGACATATTTAGTGCAAACCTTAAAACATCAAAGAACACGAAACCGACCTGCAACAAGCGAGCAGGATAAAAAAAAAACTTCTACTTTATTGCTGTATACTGTAATTTATTTCGTATCGGTTTCTGAGTGGTCATTACTACTATCTGACGATTTCCCTTAAGGAAGAACTCAGGGTTTTGATTTAAAAATAGGAGTTGCGAAAAAATATTAAGAGTGAAATCAGTTTTCTTACAAGAAACGAGATTTTGAGATGTTAACTACACTGGGGTAAGTTTCGGTTGTAATAATGAGTCACATTTCAGAACTAAGATCTCAAGCAATATTCTTATAATAAAGCCAACGAAATGCACTAATTTCTCAAATTTATTTTTGGTACTAAACTCTACACGTTTCGGACAGTTTCTCTGTCCATCATCAGGAGTCTAAAACTGTACACACAGCAATAGGTATATGTCATACAGGTTACGCTGACTGCTTGCTAGCGGGATCCTGATCCCGCTTGTTTATAAAATTTACAGACCCACTCACAGCCAGCTCTCTTACTGCATAGAGATCGACGACGACGACGACGACGACGACGCCTGCTCTGTGACATCCATTCCGCGGTGTCAATATATTCCCTGTCGAAGGTATATGGGGGCATACAAGTATAACTCCACTGTTTCTTAACCTCGACGCTAGATCGAGGTGAGTGATTAACTTCAAGCCCCAGGCGCTTTGCCCCTGTGAGGTAAATCCAGCAACCACGTAGGAGGTTGGGTGGACCCCAGAGCAGTTCCAGACTTTTGGAGAACACAAAATCTCTTGCCCATACAATCTTAGTAACAGGGTGTCTAACATTATTAGAAGATATATAGATCATACGAAGTGTGATGATTACATGGCGTTTTGTTCATCGCATTCTTTCATATTCTTTTGGTTCCATTTTTATCATTGTATATATGGTTGTACGCTTCTGTTTAATTTTGTAAATTATGTATTTTTATTTTTATGTTTATGTATTCTTATTAATATGTATGTTCTGTTCTGTGTATTCTGTTTCACCGTGTTGGTCTGTGTATTGTTTATGTGTAAATGTGTACTGTACTACTGCCACCGGGTGTCAACCCAACTGCAATTAACAGAACATATTAATATCAGTTCAAACACTGGAATCTCCACATTGCTTATATACCATACACATGTGGAGGTGCATGAATTTTTCTAAAGACCTAAGAGCCACCCCAAAATTCAAGGCGCCAGAAAGACGATGTGAAAGAGGAAAACTGTTCTAACTAATTCCTGTCCACTCCAGCCATTGAGAGCTCTGTGGTGAAATTCATACGCCCATTCAAACAGACATCGCTTACAACGGATTATTTCCAGCAGTAGGTTAAGAGCGGTAGCTGCGGTAAATTGCAGACCAATAGGGAAGAGTTACCGACAAATTGAATTATTTCTCTCAGTACCGTATTTAAGACAAAAGGCTGGAAACCTGGACACAAGACACGTTTATCTGGTCTCCATCTCTGGCAAACATGTGCGCCTCTGCCATCATGTGTGCGGCGTCTGCAGGTTGGGAAAAGATTAGATTGCCTGCAATGTGTAACAAAAATGAACAAAAACAGGATTCCAAAAATAATGCCGAATTGTAAACCAAATGGACGAAGAAGATAGTTGAATAAAAAGAGACCAACTTGATGTCACTTGCTTTATTATTTCATTATTTACTGCTCAACATGTTTCGGATGTTAATACATACGGATACCACACCACCGCAGCCAAACCACAACGTAACACCAACACACATCGAACCAGAACAATACAACCCATGAAATAACTCAACAAATAAGTCGCAAGCTCCTGAGGATGGATGTATTAACATCCG
>Ga0123352_10009402_pt1 | contig 15284 bp, 18 predicted proteins | sample TergutLab28metaG_FD_89700 | JGI IMG/M metagenome (GOLD analysis project Ga0123352, IMG submission 89700) | Labiotermes labralis P1 segment gut microbial communities from Petit-Saut dam, French Guiana - Lab288 P1 | ecosystem: Host-associated > Arthropoda: Insects > Digestive system > Gut ... | reverse complement strand
TTGAAGTCGAAATTCACGACGGAAATCAACCTGTATATCCTTACCTCTTCTCAGTAGAATAAAATAAAAAGACCCTTCAAGGTCTTTTTTATTTAACTTCAATAATAGAATCTGCTGGCAATCGATAGCTGGCATGTCCTTTATCTTCTGATTTTCCAAGAACAATGAAAAGTTCGGGCCGATAGCGTTTATCTAAATCTAAAATATCATTGATTTTATCACTGTGTTCAAATCCCATGATGACATTTCCCTCAAGGCCATGATCTTTGATACTGAGCATGAGATTCATGGAAACAAAGCCAATATTTATGGCTAACAGATTATCTACTGCGTAATCAGGCATTTAGTTAAACATCTCTGCATAGCGAGTAACAAATATTTCTGACAAGCTTTCTGGCATTTCATTTCCTGCTGTTTGAGCAATTTCTTTTGAACGTTGAGCAAGTGCTGTATCTGAAAATATCAGAATGACTCCCCCAGCATTTTCAATTTGGGGTTGATTTTTGAATTTCCCTTCTTGAGACAAGGCTTTGATTTTATCTTGACTTTCTACGATGACAAAATGCCAAGATTGAATATTAAAAGCAGATGGAGCTAGTGTCGCTTGAGTGATAATTTCTTTCATGACATCTGTTGAAATTTTTTCATCTGTAAATGCCTTGACTGCATGACGAGTTTGATTAAGTGTTGTATATTCCATTATTTATGCCTTTTCTTTTATTTGAGTTCAAACAACTAGAAATTTCGACATAAGTACGATAGTCACTTTGCTTATTGCAAAATAAATATATGACTATCCGACTTATGCTCCATTTCTGAACAGTTGCTTTCGCATCATTTTTTTTCTATATTTTTACTACGAAGTTGACCACAGGCTGCATCAATATCTGTTCCATGTTCTTGCCTAATGACACAATTAACTCCGTTTTTCTTAAGGATGTCATAAAACTTCAAGACATTATCATTGGTTGAGCGTTCATATTTGATATGTTCAGCCACTGGATTATAGGGTATGAGATTAACATAAGCTAGCTTCTTACGTGGTTTGATGAGGTTAGCCAGTTCTTGCGCTACTTCTGGACTATCATTAACGCCTGAAAGCATAATGTATTCGTAGGTTACACGCCGTCCTGTTGTCTCTGTATAGTAGTCAATTGATTCAAAAAGCTTTTCAAGTGGTGCATTTCGTGTGATACGCATAAGACTGGTACGCAGTTCATTATTTGGAGCATGAAGGGAAATAGCCAGATTAACCTGCAATCCTTCATGAGCAAATTCTTCTACACGCTTAGGCATGAAACCACATGTTGATACTGTGATATGACGGGCACCAATAGCCAATCCTTTGTCATCATTGATGATTTTTAGAAAATTCATGAGGTGTGCATAATTCTCAAAAGGTTCACCAATTCCCATAACTACCACATGACTGACACGTTCATCTGATCCACGCTCATCGAAATACTTTTGAACCAACATAATCTGAGCAACGATTTCTCCTGCTGTTACATCCCGTTCTTTTTTAAGAATTCCAGAGGCACAAAAGGTACAGCCCATGTTACAGCCCACCTGTGTAGTCACACAAACAGATAGACCATAAGGTTGACGCATGAGTACCGTTTCAATCATCATCTTATCTGGAAGTACAAAAAGATATTTGACTGTTCCATCAGCAGATTCTTGAACTACAACTTGCTCCAAGGGATTAAGTATGAACTGCTCATTAAGTTTACTGATTAAATCCTTTGAAAGATTAGTCATCTCTTCAAAGCTTTGTACACGTTGGCGATAGAGCCATTCCCAGATTTGAGTCGCTCGGAATTTCTTCTCTCCATTGGCTTCTGCCCACTCTGACAGTTGCTCTCGTGTCAATCCATAGATTGATTCTTTATTTTCCATTATAATTCCTATTTCTATTTTTCTGAGCGTTGACGAATAACGAATTTAGATTGATTCTCATTATCATTCTTCTTTTTATTTGATGATGAATTGGCTTTTTTAGGTCTGAACTTAGAAGGTTTTTTTCCTTCTCTGACCTTTCTCTCGGAAGTGTGGGCCTGTATAACTTTTTCTTCTTTGGAGCGTACACGCTTAAGGATGAAATAGGCACAGCCAAAGTTACAATATTCATTGACATAGTCTTGCACATGATCAATCTTGTTTTCACCTGACATTTTCTTTCTATCCGCAGAAAAAAAGCCTTTCAATCGAAGCTGTTCATAGCCTAAATCCCCAACAATATAATCATACTTATCAAACAAATCACTGAAGCGTTGTTCCAACTTTTCAGCATCAAATGCCTCACGGTAATCATGAACTAAATGAAAAACCCTGTGTCCAATCTTAATCAAATTCCCTGAAGCATCAACTTTCTCGCCCGGAAATTTATTGTAATTTAATTTTGATTCATCAATTTCTCTTGGCATGATGCTCCTTTCATTCATTAGATTTTACCCGTTTACGACGGGTTTACAAGACTGTAAACTTGGTTGTCATTGACTAAACTCCAGTAGATCCGAATCCTCCAGAGCGTGTAACCTGTGTAGATTGTTCTTCCCCATCAGCTACAAGGAAAGGCATGAAAACCCCTTGAACCACACGTTCTCCCTTCTCGAGAGTAACGGTCTCACCTGTAATATTTTTCATTTGAGCAAAAATATGCCCCTCATTATCCGCATTATTGTAGTAATCCCCATCAATTACGCCGACTGAGTTGATCAGCACTAAACCTTTCTTACGAGGGTTAGAGGAACGGTCATAAAGATAAAGGACCTCTCCGTCTTGCATATAAGATTTGATTCCTGTCGGGACGAGTTTAATCTCATCTGGAAGAAGCGTCGTCATCTCTGCAACTTCAAAATCATAACCTGCCGCTTTGCTTGTTGCTCGTTTTGGTAAATTTATATTCTTATCAGAATAAGTGCTAATGACTTCAAATCCACGTGTTTTCATCAATCATTCTCCTCTGTTTCATTTGTCTATTATAACATAGTTACTCATAGGGTCATAAAAGGTAGAACGAGACAAACAATGAAAATTAAAGTAAAAGCGACTAGGGCAAAAATACGGTAACTGCTTTTAAGCAAATGAGCAAAAGGTTTAGGAGGTAGAATCAAAGCTAATAAAAATCCACCAATAGCTCCACCAACATGCCCCCAAATATCTATCCTTCCTAAATCAAATAGATTCATGACTAGATTGGCAATGATTAAAGTGGTAAATGTCGTTCCTATTTGTCTTAAAAATGGATGTTTTGTAAAATAGGCAATACTTGCTACGGCTGTAAAAATTCCAAAAATAGAAGTTGAAGCCCCTGCAGAAACCACTCCTATAGTATTCGTTGGGAAAGAGAGATAGAATGTCAAAGCATTCCCAAAAATCCCTGATAAAAGATAGATACCAAGAAAACGCCAACGTCCAAAGACATTTTCAACATATCGTCCCATAAAAAATAAGGAAAAGACATTCATGATGAGATGAATTACTCCAATATGGACAAAGAGTGGAGTGAATAAACGCCAAAACTCTCCATTATGTAAAACATAAGGTACAAACATAGCCCCTGAGTTAATTAAATTAATTGGTGTTGTGGACTCCCCACCAAATCGCATGATTTGTACAAGCCATGCAAAAACTGTGAGAATAGATAATATATAGGTTACTTTATATCTGCCAAAGTCTTCTCTAAAGTTATATGTTTCCATTGCATTATTTTCACTTTCCTTTTTCTTATATCTATGATACCATTATTATATAAGTTTTTGTTTAAGAGTATGTCTGTTTTAGTTACATCCATTTCTTATAAAAGATTTATAGTATTAAGAAAGGAAGTATCTCAAATGGCTCAAGGAACTGTAAAATGGTTTAATGCTACTAAAGGTTTCGGATTCATCACTGCTGAAGATGGTAAAGATGTGTTTGCACACTTCTCTGCTATCCAAACAGATGGATTCAAAACACCTGAAGAAGGACAAGCTGTCACTTTCGACGTTGAAGATGGTGAACGTGGACCTCAAGCGACTAACATCGTTAAAGCATAACAATTAAAACCTCCAATGGAGGTTTTTTATTTATTTTGAGACAGTGATTGTAACTTGAAATTTTTGATGACTCGTCGACTAGCAGGAATCAATACAGCTGTAGAACCTACCCATGCCACAGACTCTGAAATAAAGATAATGAGTGGATTCTTTAGTATAACACCAATAATTGCAAAAATCACACGTAAAACCAACTCCATGATTCCTGCTAATGTGGGTGCCTTTGCCTGACCTATTCCCTGTAACATATACCGTGTGACCAGTAATATTCCTAAAAGCCAGTATAGAGATCCTGTCGATAAATAATAAAGCATGGTAATCCCATATATTTTAGGATCACTTTGTGCATTCATGAAAAGACCCGTAAAAGCACGATTAAGTGTCCAGAGAATTGCTGCAAAAATCACACCATAAGAAACTGCAAGAAGCAATGTCTGTTTGAGTCCTTTGATGATACGCCCAAATTCTTTTGCTCCATAGTTCTGTGCTGTAAAGGTCGCCATAGCAATTCCTAAAGAACCCATGACCATTCCTGCAAAGCCGTCATATTTTAATCCAATAGTCTGTGCAACAATCACTAGTGTCCCCATCTTATTGACTGCAATCTGCTGAATGAGTGAACCTAATGTGATGACACTGGCTTGAAACCCCATAGGAATCCCTAGACGCAAATGCCCCTGTACTTCTTTCTTATCAAATGCAAACAATCTGAATTGTAGGAGAGGAACACGTTTTTTGATGTAAAGAATGAGGAAAACTACAGAAATAGCTTGAGCTCCAATAGTCGCAAGACCTGCACCCAAAACACCCATCCTAAAATGAATAACAAGTAGGGCAGACAGCCCTGCATTAAAGACATTAGAAACAAGCAAGGCAATCATAGAAACACGAGAATTACCTAAAGCACGCAGTGTTGCTGATAGATAGTTATAAAGGCTAGAAAAAATCATTCCAAGAAAAATAGTCATGAGAAATTCACGACTCATGGCAAAGATAGATTCAGGCATTTGCATCAATCGAAGTAAAGGATTAATGAAAATCATAGCCACGACAGTCAAAAGAAGGGATAAACCAATAGAAAAAGTCAAGCCAATAGAAAAACTCTCTCGTACTTTATCTGTTTTTTTAGCACCAAAATATTTGGCAATGAAGAGAGCCATTCCTGCAGTTACACCCTGACCTGTAGAGATAATGATTCCAGAAACAGATGCTGTAGCTCCAATGGCACCAACAGCCACTGCTCCAAGTGTCTTTCCGACAATGATAGCATCAACAGTGGTATAAAGCATTTGGAAAAAATTCCCAAACAACAAAGGGGTTGCAAATAGCAAAATCCCCTTTAATATTGATCCTTTAGTTAAATCTTTCATTGATTCCTTTTATTTTTTATCTAATTCTTGATAAAGCAATTCCTGTGCTACCTGTGGATTAGCTTGACCCTTGGTCACTTTCATGAGCTGACCAACCAAGGCCTTGGCTGCATTTTCTTTCCCATTCTTATAGTCTGATACTGACTGTTCATTGGCTGCAAAGACTTCTTGAATAATGGGAATAAGTTGTGCAGGATCTGAAATTTGTACCAGACCCGCTTTTTCAACAAACGCCTTGGCTGAGCCTCCATTTTTAGCTAATTCAAGGAATACTTTTTTGGCAATTTTTGATGAAATAGTCCCATCACCAATAAGCCCAAGCATTTCAGTTAAATTCTCAGGTGTAAGATGAATATCTTGCAACTCCAAATGCTCTGTGTTTAGATATTGAGCAATTTCACCTTGGAGCCAGTTAGCGACTAATTTAGCATCTCCACCTTGTGCCACAGATTTTTCAAAGAAATCTGATACTGCTCTATGAGTGGTTAATTGACGAGCATCGTATTCAGATAATCCAAAGTTGGAGACATACTTGGCACGGCGTTCTTTTGGAAATTCAGGCAATGTTGCCTCTACCTCTTTAATCCACTCCTCTGAGATTTCAAATCTTGGGACATCAGGCTCTGGGAAGTAACGATAATCTGATGCTCCTTCTTTAACACGCATAAGGATAGTTTGACCTGTCTTTTCATCGTAACGACAAGTTTCTTGACGGACTTCACCACCTGAACGCAAGACCTTAGCTTGCCTTTCCTGTTCATATTCCAAGCCTTTGCGGACAAAATTGAAAGAGTTGAGATTTTTAATCTCTGTCTTAACACCAAACTCCTCTTGACCATACGGGCGAAGAGAAATATTGGCATCACATCGCATTGAACCCTCTTCCATCTTGACATCAGAAATCCCTGTATATTGAATGATTTCCTTGAGAGCGGTCAGATAAGCATAAGCCTCCTCTGGTGTTCTCATGTCTGCTTCCGATACAATTTCAATCAGTGGTACACCTTGACGGTTAAGGTCAACATAAGAGAACCCATCTTCCCCATGAGTGTTTTTTCCTGCATCTTCCTCTAAATGAGCACGCTCAATACGAATAGAAGACTTTACTCCATTTTCAAGCTCAATCTCGATAGTTCCATCGTAGCCAATAGGTTCACCAAACTGTGAAATTTGATAAGCTTTAGGATTATCAGGGTAGAAATAATTTTTGCGGTCAAAGTGCATCTCTCTATGGATAGACATATCCAAAGCTTTTGCCAATTTAATTCCTGCTTCAATGACACCCTTGTTCATGACAGGAAGCACTCCCGGCATTCCCCAGTCGATAACATTAGTATTCTCATTAGGTCCTGACCCAAAATGAGCAGGTGAAGGACTAAAAATTTTAGAATTGGTATTGAGTTCTACGTGGACTTCAAGTCCAATAACAGTTTCAAAGTTCATATTGTTTTCCTATTTTTCATTTTCCTTGTTATAAATATCTTCGAAATCAGTAAATATATGTTCAACAATAAATTTGAACCAATCAACACTTTGTTCAAATTCTGGTAACTCCATTATCTCATAATCTTCAATATTTCCATGTACAATTCTATGCCTGTGTATACTGGAATAATAAGATAAGAAATAAAATGCTGTCTGCTCTTCTTGACTTAAATTAGGATTATAATTCTTCAAATTCAACGCTCTTAAATAATCAGTATCTGATTTTAATAGCATAGAAATATACTTTCCTGTTTTCACACTATTATCTAGTGATTTTTCTGCATCTGGGCCTTTGTATGTAAAATGCTGAAAACTTATTGCACCTGTTATTTGATTTTTGCCAGGTTTTTTATTAAAATAATCAATTAATTTTTTTGGGTTTTCTGAATAATCTTGATAATTAATAACTTCATCAAATAAGCTTCTTGGTAAATCACCAAAAGTTCTAATAGTCTCATCTAATTCAATAAATTCAGCAACTTTATTTATAAATTTATCCACAAAATTCTCAAATATAGTAAAAAGCTTTAGTGTTAGATAAATTTGATTCATTTTAATTAGGTTATATTCAATATCTGATAAATTTTGTTGTTGTTTATTTGTAATAAATCTATATAGATTTTTTAATTCTTCAAATTCTTTGTCATAGAACTGATATGAAAAATTTTTCAACAATTTAACCTTCCAAACTTTCAATAATATTTTTTATTTTTTCCAATCTTAACTCTAGCATATTTCTGTTGGGCGAACGCCTTCCAAAACAGTCGTCTTCATTTTCTGCCAGCACCTCTTGTAATAACTGCTTAATCTTTTCATTATCTGAATTATTGATATTTCGAGTTATCATTTCTCTAACCAACAAATACTCGAATTCTGCAACTGACTTATTTATCCGATTAGAAAATTTTTCACCATCATAAGATGCAAAACGTTCCATTGAAATAGGTAAAATTTCAGCCAATTTTTGCATAACCCCTAAAAACTCTGAATCGGCTTTTTCTATTATCTCCTGATTATTCCTATTTTCATCCAAGTATTGATTATATAATTTTTGTAAATCTCCTCTATATTCCGAAGAAACCGTTAGTTCTGAATCAATCATTGATGAAATAGAAATCAACCGTAGAGCTATTTCTTGATTAGTAAGATTTTTTGTTAAATAATCTTTATTTTCAAATATATCATTAAAATTTGCATATTGATTATTTTTTATGTCTATAATTTTATCAAGAAAATTAATGTACTCACCTCGGTACATTACTCTTCTCAATTCTTGGTTTGTTAATGGAGTACCTCCTTGGTTTATTCTAGTAAATACATCAAATTTAATATCTCTTGATGATTCTTTATTTATTCTCACAAGCGATAAACTTTTACTTAGAAAAGTTCTCTGCTCTGTTTTTGAAAGAGTATGAAATGTTTTTCCATTTAATCCTTGAAAATAAGAAAGCCCTCGAAGTTCTAACTGACTTTTATAAAATTTATAAATCGTTGTTAAACGTTGCTGACCATCAATTACTTCTTGTGTACCATCAATATTTTCATTCGTAAATATAGGGGCGATTGGAATATTGATAAATAATGATTCAATAAATTTACTAGCCTGTGGGATAGTCCAAACATAATTTCTTTGATATTCTGGATGTAACGCAATGTCTTCACGATCAATTCTATTCATAATAGTTTCTATATCTGGGCTTGTCTCATCGGTACTTAATTTCCTATCTTCTGTTACTACTGTTTCCTCTAACTCTTGTTCAGTATCAATATATTTAGCTTCAAGTTTTGCATTTTCAGTCTGTTCTGAAAATTTAAAGTCTTTTATCATAATTAATCCTTTCTATTTACTGAATATCGCTGGTTTTTTCTTGTGCCAGTCTGTTGTTGCTTCAAAGGCTGAAGCCACTTGATAAAGTGTTTCCTCGTCGTAACGTTTCCCAATCAGTTGCATTCCAACGGGTAGTCCATCTACTTGACCTGCTGGAATTGAAATGCCGGGTAACCCTGCCAAATTAGTTGGGATAGTGAGTATGTCCGCCAGATACATAGATACAGGATCTTTAACATCCCCAAATCCAAAGGCGACATTAGGCGAAGTTGGAGAAAGAATGAGATCGTAGTCTGCAAACACCTTGTTGAAATCTTCAATGATCAGTGTACGTATTTGTCCTGCTTTTTTGAAGAAAGCATCATAAGAACCTGCAGAAAGCGAGAAGTTCCCTAACATGATACGGCGTTGTACCTCAGGACCAAATCCTTGAGAGCGAGATTGAACATAGACATCTTCCAGATTTTCAATATTTTCAGCACGAAATCCATAACGAATACCATCAAAACGTTGTAAATTAGAAGCTGCTTCAGATGAAGCAATAATGTAGTAAACAGGTACTCCATATTGACTGTGTGGTAAGCTCACTTCCTCTACAATCGCACCTAGAGATTCCATGTGCTTAGCAGCATTCATAATTTGCTCTCTAACTTTCGGGTCAATCCCTTCACCAAAGTATTCTTTAGGCAAAGCAATTTTTAACCCTTTAATCTCTTGTCCTATTTTGGATGTAAAATCAGGAACCGCTAAATCTGATGAAGTCGAATCATTGGTATCCACCCCTGATAAGACACCTAAAAGCTGTGCATTTTCTTCAACTGTTGATGAAAATTGTCCAATTTGATCTAATGAACTTGAAAAGGCAACTAATCCAAAACGTGACACACGTCCATAAGTAGGCTTCATTCCTACAACACCTGAAAAAGCTGCGGGTTGACGGATAGAGCCTCCTGTATCTGACCCAAGAGAGAGACGAACTTCACCTGATGCAACAGATGACACAGAACCCGACGATGATCCTCCGGGTACTTTGGTTAAGTCCCAAGCATTTTTTGTTTGTCCAAAGTATGAAGTCTCCCCAGAAGAACCCATGGCAAATTCATCCATATTGGTTTTTCCGACGATAACCATCCCTGATTCTTTCATCTTACTTACTACTGTCGCATCATAGGGTGGCATCCAATTATAAAGCATTTTAGAAGCAGAAGTTGTCAGTAAATCTTTTGTGACAATATTGTCCTTAACTGCTACAGGAATACCATCAAGAACATTGCTGGGGTTTACACCACGAATATCAATGGCCTTGGCTGTCTCTAATGCAGACTCCTCTGCCAGAGTGATAAAGGCATTAATATCTGATTCACGAGATTTAATGTCTTTAAATGTTGATTCTGTCAGCTCTGTAACTGTGATTTCCTTATTTACAAGCAAATCATGCAGTTGATTTACGGTTTTACCATTATAGGTCATTAGGCATCTCCTCCATCTGCAAGCATTGCTGGTACTTTAATAAATCCATTCTCTTGTTCTGGGACATTAGCCATTAATTCTTCACGACTTGCTTTACTCTGTGTTGACACATCCTCACGCATACGATTGACATTATCTGCGACTGACATTGTAAACTCAACTCCCGCTGTGTCAACTTCATCTAACTTTTCTACCATTTCAATGATATGAGAGAATGAATCTGTAAATTCTTGAATTTTATCTTCAGGAATTTCAAGTTTTGATAACCCAGCCACGTGCTTGATTGTATCTGCTGTAATTTGACTCATATTAGCTCCTTAATAAATAATCTTATCCCTATTATACTACATTTTCTAGTATTTTTTTCTTGTTCTATCTTGTTTTTCAACAAATAATAAAAGAGGTTAAAACCTCTTTTGTTTATTATCCTAGAAATTACGTTCCTCTAATTTCTTGAAAAGTCCCTTATTTAGCACTTTCACATAAGTTCCTTTCATCCCCATAGAACGACTTTCTATGATTGAGGCAGATTCCAGTTTACGCAAAGCGGTGACAATGACCGAACGTGTAATTTCGATTTTATTCGCAACATCAGAGGCAATGACATGACCTTCATTGCTGCCCAGCTCTTCAAGAATTGCTTTTACTGCTCTCATTTCTGAATAAGAAAGGGCGTTGACGGCCATAGAAGCCATAGCATCTTTACGAATATCCTCTTCCATTTGCACCATTTTTAAGTTAGAGAGTTGAACACCTATAACTGTTGTCGCAATTTCTACTAAAATCAAATCATCTTCTGTAAATTCTCCCTTTTCACGCCAAATGACAAATGTTCCCAATCGCATCCCTGAACCATATATAGGAGCAAGTGTCGTCATACCCTCAGGATATTCTTTTAACTTTTCACGTGGGAAAATAGCTAAGGGTTCATCGATCTTGATATTGGCAAGAGTATCAAAGACACGAAGAGCGTCACGTGTGTACTCTTCTGGGAGCTTACGGTCATAGAAAAACTTGTTGGCACGATCGTTATTGATACTGTAAGGAAGAGAATATCCCAGTATTTCTCCCTTGGTATTCATGACACAAGCATTACAATCAATAACACTTGCAATACGATCGCTTGTACGATTATAAGGCAATTCTTGCTCTAAATCTGAAATCCCATCTTGTAGAATAGAGGTAATTTTTCGTGTTTTATCGATTAATTTAGGCATTATTTTTCTCCATTTTCATCTTCAATTCATTATATCATAAGTGTATAGAATTGTGTCAAGTTGTCTGACAATTATAGGCAATAAAAAAGCCAATCGGCTTATTATTTTATTTTATAAATATCAAAGCTTGCTGTCGTCAAATCTTTCACGTTGGTATAAGAGCTTTTAAGTAGAGTTTTAGTGCTTTCAGGAATTGCCATGCTCTTATCTACAATGATGTACTTATCCTTAATCTGAGAAACGTTCAAATCATAACCTGTTTTATATTTAGTAGGATAATGTGCAGGAATATTATCAATATCAGTCACACGACCAGACAAAAGATTAATATTCTTATCTGGCCCAATGACATAGACGTTGTCGCCTGAATTGGTGTTATTTTTAACATATTGAGCAATGGTTTGCTCATCCTGTATGACCTGATGATTTTTAATGAAATGACCGTATAGTGGTAAGGCTACCGTCACAAGAAGAGCAATCATTGGCATAAAAAGATGTTGCCCCAAATAATGACTCAATAGATTTCGCTTATTGACAATAGCACTCCTTAGTCCAACACCCACGAAGATAATCAACAAGGGAAGGAGGACAAGGAAATTCGTCACATCAAATCCATACGAGAAAAGAATAATAAAGACTGAAAATACGGATCCAGTGAGCAGACTGATATGCCATGCTCTGACTTGACTCTCTTTCTTTAATCTCATTCCAATCATGAACTGTGTTGCGAAGTTAAAGACAAGGAGAACAACTATTGTTTTTACAAGGTTAGTGAAAAATTCACCACTTATACCAAAACGAGTAAAGGGGATGAACAAGGACTGTTCAAGAGAGATATAAGATGTTTGCTGATTAAGTGAGAAGTAGCCCACACTATAGCCGATAATCAAAATCCCTAGTATAGTCCCTAAAAATTGGTAAAAACCAACTGCGGTTTTTTTGTTTTTTATATTATGAATAATCAATGGAATAAATGAAACTATCCATAATAGTATCATAATCGGAGAGATGACGAATACAATTCCCGCTGATAATCCATATAAGATAAAGGCTTCATCTTTATTTATCTGATCTGTGAAATATCTATTTAAGAAAATCACAGCCCAAAGTACAAAGGGAAGAGCAAACAAGGCCGGCGTATCCCCTCCTCTTGAAAGTCCTGCAATAACGATGACAGCACCAAGAGAAATAAGTCTAGCCGCAAGTTTATTTCCTGTTGTTTCTACAATCAAACGACGAACAAAAATCCCGCTCATTACCAAAGCTATAAGTTCAAAAAGATAGAGAAATAGAGTAGAATTCCCCAAAGTTCCTGCCCAATTAATCACATAAAAGAGGACTCCCCCCGTACCCCAAAAATTGTTGTAAGGCACTTGTCCTTGGTTCATGGCTAATCCTGAATAGAGATTTTGCGATTGCATATAGACAGCTTGGTGGCTCCATAGAGGAAAACTATAAAAGGTCAAGCTCAAAACAAGTGAAAAAATAAGCAAATTCAAATGATCAAAAGAAAGGAAACTTTCTTTTTGAGAATTGGTTTGACGTGAGTTGGTAGGATTTGTACGTGACTCTCTTTCTCTACGACTTCTTCTTGACGGAGTCGTGGGAGTTGGAGATGACTGATAAACATCATTTTCGTATACTGACATAAGAGCATTATACCAAAAAACAGACAATAAAAAAAGAAAGACAACAAACATTGTCTTCACTTTTTAATAAACTTCATCGTCTTGATTTTCAATAAAGGCTTCAAACACTTCACCGATAAAGTCCCATTCTGCTTCTGCATCTTCTGGAATAGGTTCTAATTGCCCTTCTGTTCCAGATTCATTTTCAGTGTAAGAATAGGCTTGGATTTCAATCTCTCCATTCTCATCTTCTTCACGTCCCGCAGGTGTAACAAGAACATAATTCTTATCTGCAAAATCACCTTCTCCTTGAAAAGTGATGAGGACTTCAAAAAGTGTTTCATTGCCTTCTTCATCAATCAATGTGATAAATTGTTCTTCTTCATCATGATTATGTGGATGTTCTGACATAATTTTTTCCTTTTCTTTTTAGACTTAAATCATCTTATGTGCATCTAAATAATTTTGTAAAATTAATACTGCTGCAAGCTTGTCAATATGTTGTTTACGATTTTGACGTCGTGTCCCTCCTGCAATCAAGACTTTTTCTGCTTGCATGGTTGTAAGACGCTCATCTTGATAGTCAACAGGTATACCAAATTGATCAGTAAGCTTTTCTCCATAGTGTCGTGAGGCTTGAGCCCGCTCTCCTTCATCATTATTCATGTGTTTAGGTAAACCAATGACAACTTTCGAGGGTTTGTATTCTTGAATAATTTCTGACAATCGATTAAAACCTAGATTACCTTCTTGGCTATCTATTTTTACGGTTTCAACAGGTTGAGCAGTCATGCCTAGCATATCGCTGACAGACACGCCAACTGTCTTTGTTCCAACATCTAATCCTAAGATTCTACTATACGATGGCATTATAGCTTGATTCCATGTGTTTTGAGGTAATCTTTAATCAATTCTTCCATGATGTCATCACGGTCAAAACGACGAATTTTGTTGCGTGCATCATCATGACGTGGGATATAAGCAGGATCCCCTGATAAGATATAACCAACCATTTGATTAATAGGATTATATCCTTTTTCATGGAGTGCTTGATAGACATTCACGAGTGTTTCGCTGATTTCTTTTTTTCCTGAATCGCCAAATTCAAAGCGAACAGTTTCATCTGTAAAACTCATATTATTTCTCCTTTTATTCTCTTTTGGAAAGATTATAACTTTCTGATATGGCTCAATTATAAGCTATCTCTTATAAAAAAACAAGTCTTTTCATTTGTCTTGTCCATAAATGAAAGAAACTAAAATTTTTAAGGCAGACGATTTCCTGCTGCCATATACAAATCATACCACTCTTCATGACTGAGCTGAATGTGATTTGCTTGGGTAATTTCTACAATACGCTCTGGAGTCATTGTCCCAATAATACTTTGCATCATAGCAGGATGACGACTGATCCAAGCAATAGCTATACCTGTTGGTGTTGAATTGTATTTATCCGCATATTCCTTCAATTTTTTATTGAGTTCTGGAAATGCTTCATTTCCAATAAATACACCCTGACTATGATGTTGTACAGGAGACCATGCTTGAATAGTCATTTTATTAATGCGTGAATGCTCCAAGATTGAACCATCATGCATGATACTTCCTTCGTCTTTCATATTGACATGGAAACCTTGGTCAATCATTCCGGTATGAGCAAGGCTGAATTGTAATTGATTAAATAACAAGGGAGCTTGAACAGCTGTTTTGAGAAGTTCAACTTGCATAGAATTTTGATTAGATACCCCAAAATATCTGACTTTTCCTGATTTTTCTAATTCATAGAAAGCATCTGCGACTTCAGTAGGATCCATGAGGCTGTCTGGGCGATGCAAAAGCAGTGTATCCAAGTAATCTGTGTCTAAACGCTCTAAAATACCTTCTACAGACTTGATGATATATGCTTTTGAAAAATCATAAGCAATGTTGGGACGAATACCAAGCTTAGATTGTAAGATGATGTTTTCACGTTGAATAGAAGTCTGCTTCAAGGCATTTGAAAAAATACTTTCACACCTTCCACCGCCATATATATCGGCATGATCGAAAAAATTGATGCCATTTTCATAAGCTGTCTCAATAACGTGAACAGGATTTTTCCCCTCTTCATTGATACGCATACATCCTAGTACAATTTGTGAAGCCTCTAAATCTGCAATTTTTATTTTTTTCATGTTCACTCCTTTTTCTTTACTCCATTATATTACTTTCCTACAAAAAAACCAGTTAAAACTGGTTTTATGATTA
>Ga0123352_10009401_pt1 | contig 15284 bp, 8 predicted proteins | sample TergutLab28metaG_FD_89700 | JGI IMG/M metagenome (GOLD analysis project Ga0123352, IMG submission 89700) | Labiotermes labralis P1 segment gut microbial communities from Petit-Saut dam, French Guiana - Lab288 P1 | ecosystem: Host-associated > Arthropoda: Insects > Digestive system > Gut ... | reverse complement strand
GGCCGGTAACCCCATTAGCTCCCCCATCCCCCCCCCGCCCCCCCCCCCCCCCACTCCTGCTATATGCCAGACTGTGTGCGGCTGCCCGCGCACACAGGTGCCATAAGATTGCGATCGAACTCCTCACGCTCTCTGTTTGTGTTGTGTTGATGCAGATAACGCAGCAGTGTCCAAGCCTGGTATGTTGAACATTAAGTGAAGGTCAAACAAACGTAAGACAGATAACCAAATGGACACTCCAACAGCGGCTACGCGCTTCAGTGCCACTTTAGATGCACCATGTATCGTCTGTGCTCCATGTTGCCGGACAGCAGAGTTGCGCAATACTTCGCGCAGTTCGTCTGCAGCAGGCCTCGCGACGTGATCATACTTGCGCCAAACGAGTAATTGTGAAAATTATGGCGGGCCGCCCTTCAGTCTAACCAACAGAGGAATTAAATATTTTGTATATCGGTAGATGACTCTTAAGAATACTTCATATTTCTAATGACGCTACTTGCGCATTCTGCTGACGTATGTCATGCATCAGTGTCGAGGGGCAGCAAACCGCTTTGGAACTTTGTGGTCTGTGAAGAAAAAAGTTGAATTTTTTTCACCGAAGGAAGCACTGGACGCCGTTACCCTGAATGTACAGGCTTACATATTCAATCCTACACAACCTTGAATGTACACACATATCCAAACCTACACTTTTCCAGCTCGAATTGCATCCAGTACGTCTTTTACGGTTACGCGGTGGTGCAGTTGGTTGAGGCACTGCGCTACAAGTTCGAATGTCGCGGGTTCGATTCCTGATGGTGTCACTTTAATTTTTCATTGACATAATCCTTTCGGCCGCAGTATGGTCCTGGGGTTGACTCAGCTTCTAACAGAAATGTGTACCAGGAATATTTCCTGGGGGGTAAAGGCGGCCGGTGCGTAGGGCTGACAACCTTACCACCTTCACGTACCGATTGCCATGAAATCTGGGAGAGACAGCCTCCTGGAACCCTCTGAGCCTGTCCAGGCCTGTAATGGGATTGCTTTACCCTTTTACCTTTACCTCTATGTCTTTTCGCCTTTTTTCTCACTTTTTGCCAGTGTTATTTCGTTTACTTGTGTCACTTTTCTCTTGTAGGTGTTATCCACAGTATCTGTTCATTAGCTTCTGTGATAAGCCTTCCCGATCCGTTCCCATTTTTCCAGTGGCAGAACGCACTTTTGCATGGACGATGCTCTGCTGTTTGCATACACGGAGCTGCACTGTCGAGCCTTACAGAGGAATACAAAAATAATTAGTGTTTTCAATTATTTACTTTATTTAACTGGGATGGGGCGTGAAGCGAGCTACTTACCTCCGTCCTGTTTAAGGGCTAAGACTAGGCGGATCTCAACCTGCACTTTGTCGCGTGTCTTAATGGCTTGCCAAAAACTCAACGTTTACTTTGACTGTAACTAAGAAGGACCAAATACATGAAGCTGTACAAAGAGCCGAATATTTAATACACACTCATGGTCCAAGACGAGTTCCGCTGATCCAGGCAATAGAGAAGATTAGAGTATGCAGCCTAATAAATTATTTTGTGAGTGTATGTCAGCATCATAATTCAGGAACGTGCCCTCATTCGATGACTGATACACCAGTACATGATGTCCCATGACGGCGGGAACCAGAAGGAAGAGAAGTTTGAGTTCTGGCGATTGTAAGAGTCTTGGCCTTCGTACTTCAGTCATTTTGAAGTTGCATGCATTCTGGTGACAGGCTTGGCACGGAGCATGTCTGGACAGTGTCACCGTGTTCAGAGAGTTCTGCTGCGGGCTGCTGGCGTCTGATGTTCGCTGTATATTGTGCACACTTTCTTGGTTAAGTCTTTACAGCCCAGCGGTCACTATATGCACCACTAGTTTAACATTCACAAATCCCACGTTCTGCCCACACACTGTGTATTTATGTGTTTTGTGTGGATCTCAGAACAAATAGCGATTATTTCCCCTTACAGCGTTGACTGACTGGTTTTTATAACCAAGACGGAGTGTGTTTATTGTGCGGTACGGATGGGGTCTTCGAACTTAACTCAAGTTAATATTCGTCTTCAAACGCCTGAGCCACGGTACAGGCGGTTAGTCGCCGGTATATCACCGCGGAGGCCAGGGTTCGATTCCAGGCCAGTCAGTGTGTGGGTGCACAGACTGGCACTGGACAGGATTTTCTCTGCGTACCTCCGTGTTCCCCTGTCACTATAACTGCAGCATTGCGCCATACTTATCTGCGTCTACGTGTCGCCCTTACCAGAAGCAGACAACCTGCCAAGCCTTCGAACCTTCCTAAAGGCAAATGTCCTTTCGGAAATCGGGGAACAGGGTTAGGGAGGTACTGTCACTTAAAAAAGATAGTCTTAGAAGACTCCCATGTCACGTGATTTAGCAGATGGACAGTAAAAATTGTACGTTTCATAGAGATATTCACAGTAAAGTTCACCATCGATATTCGTTAATTTCGTGACTAGTTCCGACGAATCTGGATAACATTATATGGCTGACAGGCAGGTCCCCCCGCCTAGTATTGCTGTAATCACTTGAGCCCTCTCTGCTGTCATTGTGTGGTTAACTGCTTTAGTGCTTTGTGGAATGAGACTCTTGTTCAAGCAATTAATGCACTTTGTGCTTTAAATTTGTCATTCTATTAAAAATGAAGCTTCTGCTGCTTGTCAAGCTACTTCATGTGTTTATTGCTCGTATTTTGTGTTGTTTTCGGAACCAGAAAGGCGGTTCACAGTGCCACCGTGGCAACAAATTTGCAATGATGCACATTCAGAAGTAGACGATACATTATGCAACATATACAGGGACTTGATGTATGAACTTGACGCACTAAAAAGTATGAAAACGTACCGAATTGGGACAACAAGATTAAATGGAAACTGTACGTTTGACAGACGAGTCGAGAGTTTCTCACTAACCGAATTTGGCGAAGAATAGCTAGAATTACTGAAATTAGGTCCAAATTATGCACTTGGCAAAGTAAATATGGACGTAACGCACGGTAAAAACAATTTTAAGACACGTGTTGATCTTTATGGTGGTTTTATCAGTACCAATTAAATGCGAGCATAAAAAATATACTGTATTCGTTTTTCTTTCCAGTACACAAAGTAATCTGACAGCCCATTACAAGCAGACCGTCATTAGATTCAGTCCTGGACTGACGGGTGAGGGGGCACAATGTTAGCCACGCCCGCCCAGAGCTCACGCATCAGGAAATGCAGAATTGTGTGTGCCTGAATATTCCAGACAGCAGTGACAACTCTGTTCTGTGTGCCAGCTGTTCCTACGCAGTTCTTCCGTATTTAATGACGATTGGTTTACTGTCAACAATTTACGTAGCAGGCATGCACATGATGACAGCTACCTCTACAGTGCCCTGACCCTCAAGTTAGTACAACGATGCGAATTTTAGTTACTTATTACGCAACAAAGCCCGGATGTAGAGATCTCTCCATCACGTGCGCGCACTATATATATGTGGTAGGACCGTAAGTTCTCTCGAAAGACAACCTGAAGATGGCCAGTAGGGGCCGAAACATGTAGTTGTCTAGTATAGTCACTAAAACATCTTAATTGACATAATTGTGTTTGACTGCACATCCTTTCCAGAATTTTAGTCGTCGTGTATTATAAACAGTCATCGTCTTGTTCATCGTAGGCCTGCTGTTGTGTTCGTAATAGACCCGCAACTTATGTATTAAGTTATTGCACCGCTTTCCTTTAAGCGTTTGGAATCAGAACGGAAGGCATTTCGTTCTTTTCTACATCTTTATCTCTTCTTGCCTCAGTTTTCGTCACTAACAGCTCCGCAGCTACGTGCTCATTCACTAAAGGCTCTGGCTATGTCGTTCCACCCACGCGTCGTCATCGTATTTTATTTTCCCGTCCCTCCGTACCCCTCACCGTTTTGTAGCGTACAATCAACGAATCTTCGTCAATGAAATGACGTAGCGGACTGCGATTGGCTAACTGGTAGATACCACGTGACTGGTACGAGCAGCATGGGCGTATTGATTCCCCTCACAATCGGTAAGGGTTCGTGATGAAATATTCAGATTTGTAACGTGAAATAGTCGCTGCAGCAGATGGTGTAGGCAGACAGCAGACAGGCTTTTAGCAACAATGACTTATTAAGGTCAGGCACAAAAATAAATTTATGGACGCCGGATGCGGGTTAGTGGCAATATACATGAGGTAAAGATACTGTTTAAATTAGTAAAAAAAAAATCGAACGAAAGAACGTCTATAAAGCTAACGTGTTGCGAATGGAATATGAAGAAAATACTTATTTTTTCTGGGGTGTGATTTTGTGTCACTGGGCGAATATTTTACGGCATTTCAAAGAACCGTAGGGCCTTTATCTGCAGTGACAAGTATGATTGCAAGCCAACGATCCAATCTGACATTCGGAAATCCATTAATGTGCGGCCAGGTAATGTGACAACCTTAAATGTGGCGGGAATGCAGAAACTTTACAAAACAGAAGACCTGAACTGAACTTCACTAGCCTTAGACTGCTGTGCCGGGAAGACCCTGAAATGCCATTCTTTTACTGCTGTCAATAATAATAACAATAATAATAATAATAATATCCGAAACACGTCCTGGAGGTAAGGTAACCACATTATGGAACCAACAAGTGCAGACTGACCGAACTGTCCCTAACAATACATACAACCGGACATCGTAATCCGTGATAATGAAAAGGGAACTTGTATGTTAATAGATGTTGCAATTTCTGGAGACAGAAATGTGATCCAAAAAGAAGCTGAGGAGATTCTAAAATATACAGCAATCATATATCTATTGAAATATAAAGACCTTAAAACACAATTTTAGAGTACGTGGAAAGTAAAACAAAACTGATGCCGGTAACAATAGGGGCAACTGGAACCATTTCAAAATCACTCAGACAGTACCTGAGCAACATACCGGGAAGGGACGAAAACAAGTAACTACAAGAAAACAATCACATTGGGTCCTGCTGATGTGAAAATACAAAATGCTTATCATTGGGAATGACATTACGTGTGCCATAAATTGTAAATACATAATACCTGCAGAAATATATACCATAGAATAATAGTAATAATAATAATAAATACGCGAATTTACACTTCCCACTCGATTTTTGAGGTTAGGTTTGGTGTTTGCAGGCTGCTTCTAGACGGTAGCCTTGTCGTCATGAAGGATATCCCTCTTTCTAGTAGCTTACAGGACTACGTAAGTGCATTACATTTGTGTAGATCGTCCGACATATTGCTTTCCCAGTGTGGTGTTGTGATGTCATCCGCTTAAAGCCTAAATTAGCCTTCGTTGTATTTAAAGACTTGGAGCGTACCGCACAGTAAACGTACTGTACAGGCAAATAATCATCGTTTGTTGTTACTTCCGTACAAAACACACAGACTGCGTTGGTGGAGCACAGAATGTTGATTGTGGTGTATAAAGTATCTCAAGGCAACCTCCCCAGTACAGGCTGTGACAGATCAAACACATGGAGAATGTGAATTTTTACAGCAGTTTGGGTAGCATGAGGACAAATGATGCAAGATGTAAACGTGAAATTAAATTCAGATTTGTCATGGCAAAAGCAGCATTCAACAAGAAGATGATTCCTCTCGCCAGAAAAATGGGCTTATATTTGGGGAAGACGCTGTTAAATTGGTACATTTGGAGTATAGCTTTGTGAGATGCTGATACTTGCATGCTTCGGAAAGTAGATCAGAAATACCTGGAAAGTACTGACATGTGGTGCTGGAGAAGCTTAGAGAAGATCAGTTGGACCGATCGTGTGAGAAATGATGTGTAGGGTCAAGGAGGAGAGGAATATCCTACATGTAGTAAAAAAATAAGAAAGGCTAAATGGTTTGATCATGTCTTGTGTAGGAACTACCTTCTAAAACATGTTATTGAAAGCAAAAGAAAGGGAGGGATAGAAGTGATGGGAAGACGAGAAAGAAGATGTAAGCAGCTACTAGATGATTTTAAGGAAAAAGAAGATATCGGAAGATCGCACTGTGTGGAGAACTGGCTTTGGAAGAGGCTATTGACCTGTCGTGGGAGAGACTACGGAAAGAATGAATATAACGTAACTACTGGCTATAAAGAACTGATACAAAGAAGTCAGTCATACAAAGTGTCATTTCGCTAGGCTTAGGAAACGTTAATGTATATGTGAGATAAACACTTGTCCAGCAGTTGTTTACACTTTTCAAAGAAACGGGCGGTTGTCCGAAATAAAATTGTGGGTTGTTTACTCGTTATCGTTTAACGAGGACTTCGGCATGGCAAACGGTTCCATCCAGTAGGACTGGCGGGAGGTGAGGGCAGTAACAAATGAATGTGTACCAGCGGCAGGCGGGATTCGGTTTGGAAGCTTCCATAAGTGTAGGAAAGGTGGGGTTGCTGTCTCTTAGTTGTGTTTTGGGGAAGCGGACGAGAGCTGTGAGGATGCTACCAGTTTCTAGTGAGATGAGAAGACGCGTTTAAGGTGGCGGGTGTTGTTGAAACAGGGTTTGAGCGTTGTTGGATATCCGTGTGCCGACAGAAAGCCAAGAGTATTACCGTCGACCACCAGCCGATTTTGCAAGAAAGAAGATGGTTACACAAACGAATATTTCTGAGTTTGCAGTTATGTTATGTTCGCGAAAGAAATATAGACAGTATTTCAAAGCCTAGTTACCACATACGGCATTTTTGTAACTGAATGCGTGTTTGAAGTAAATACAGATTCGTATATCTGTTATCTGAGAAAGAAATATGCCTTCTGAAGATGATAATGAACGGGCAACGATGATGGAATTGTGTGTTAGTAAAGAGTGGTTATTTCGAGAATTACGTTCCGACCCGTCAAGACTGGTGATTATCGACTGTCGAAGTTCAAATGAGTATGGTGAATCACACATTAGGCATGCTGTAAATTTTAGTATCCCAAGTATAATGCTAAGAAGACTGGCAGCAGGTAAAATTGATCTTATGTCCACTATTAAATGCCGCGAACTGAAGGCCAAGATGACGAACGCATACAAGGAGAATGTGTTTGTTGTGTATGGTGATTTCAACGTGACAGAGCAGCAATCTGCAAATCTCACTGCAAGCGATACGCTTCATGTAGTAGCCAAACGTCTAGCTCAAGATGGCTGCCAAGTGGTGTGTTTGGAAGGTAAGGGAACACTTTACTCTATTTGACACGTAGTCTGTAGGTTAATATCGAACATTCGAATTACGTGTTGTGTGTTTTGAGATCCAGTGAATGAATTGAATGCCCAGTTTGGTCCTGTGTTAAAACGCGAAATTAAAACTCTTCCAAATAAACACTTAACTTCGGTTTGTTATTTCACACACTAGGTTTTTGTGTTGAGTTTGTTTGTTTTATGTTAAATATCGAGTAGTTCGTGCTATAGAATTGAAGTTTCGTCATTGGGATTTCCTTGACAAATCTGTTATACGTTACATACAAGAGCAGACAAGAGTAGTTATACAGTAATTATAAATATTGACATTCTTACAGTGACAGCTAAATCGTTTCCATGTGCACTTTGGAGTTTTCCATTCTTATTACTGGGGTAGGTGGGTAGAATTGACGGAAACGCCTCTGTTGTGATTATGTAATTCGTAAAGGGCAAACGAAGTATAAACCCTCGCATCCATCAGCTTCAAATTATTTGCCGTAGGGAATTTTCTTGATGTGATTGTAGGTAGTAACTACCATTCATTGTTATGTGTATAGTTAGCACACTGAAGAGATTTGTGACTTACGAAAATTACCAGTTTTTAAACACATGACTTTAGCTGGGATTGACTGCCGAATGCAAGTCTTGTGTGTGATAACCATGCTGCCTTTCCCTTCTTTCAATTTTAAAGCTGCCGACCAATTAAAAAAATAGTACGGAGGTTATGACACTCGCGGTATGAACAGCATAAATTTTAAATTTCATTCAATCAGTAGTGCTAAGAACAATATGGCGGGTGCACGAACGTATGAGGTGGGGCTATAGGGCCATGTAGTTTAATGTTGTGAAATAATGCCTGGTAATAGATGTACGGGAAGTCTTCGGCTATTGGTGAGGAGTTTTTTTTTATATTGTAGACGGTGTAACGACAACATGGTGACTGTGAACAAGTTTTTAGCTTTCGGTTTGACAGAGATAACTGATGGGTCACTGAATATAAAAGTGAAAAGTATTCTGTCAAACTAGATTTTAAACTTTAGAGCAAATTATGTATGAATTATATTTCACATTCAGCAGTTCAGTTGCTAAATGTGGCAACTGCATGCTGTCAGTTATATTGGACAAATTGAACAGGACAGACCTGTACATAGCATGGTCTTACCCAAAATACAATAATGCCAATACTGCCACAATGATAACAAGAGTCTATAGGTAATTATGGTCCTGTTTCGGCTCTTCACATCATGTATTGAAGGTGTGTTCCGACTTTTGGAGGAACTTTTTTCTCCATCTTCAGGGTGTCTGGCCGATGTGGGTGCCGAAGTAATTGGTAGGAAAGAATGTGTCATTTACACAGGAAATTTTGGGAAACTTCTAGCCGATCGAAGATGGAATGGGGCTTGCACCGAGATAATGGAGATTACTTCAGCGTCAATCTGAATCATTCAGTGATCCTGAAGGTGGAGGCATTATGCTTCTCCCGAACGACGGAAGAGCCCTTCACGGACTGTGTTCCCCCTCCCCACTACCGAACATCATAATTTGAGAAACAACCTGAAAACCTGTCTGTCTACAGCACATGCAGTGCAACGAATGTGTTCAATGTAGTCCAAGGTTAGTGGGCTAACTCTTGTGCTGAGCTTCATTTATTGTGCATTTAAATCTGTAATCACATTAACTACTGGTAACGTGTAGAACAGCTCGTGGGCTGCTGGAGATTCATTTGGGCCTCTCAGAGTAGAATGGTAAGGGTCTTGCTTCGGCTTTGCTTGGGGAACCAGGATTTTGAACTTGTGCCAGATGTTTGAACAATTCAGCAGAGGGTACGTAGGTGCAGTCAACTGTGTTTCAACAACAACAAAAATACAAAATTTGAACATAATATCGGAGCGAATTCTATTCAGTAATGGCCTTTGAAATACGTCTGTGTACATTTAAATACTGAGACTTTATTTTAGTGACATATGGGTCACTTTCTGTCGGCCGCCCACGTGGGTATTCGAATAGTGGCGGAAACGTAACAGTGACATGGGAAAGATGCTCTTTTCCGTAGCAGGCTGCGCAAATCACAGGCCCCTAACCCGGTACAGAGGAGCTTAATATTTCTGTACAGTGGCACTTAATATTTAGGTACAGCGGCGCTTAATATTTCGGTAGAGTGGCGCTTAATATTTCGGTACAGTGGCGCTTAATATTTCTTTACAGTGGCGCTTAATATGTAGGTACAGCAGGCGCGTAATATTTCAGTACAGTGGCGCTTAATATTTCTGTAGAGTGGCGCGTAATATTTCAGTAAAGTGGCGCTTAATATTTCGGTACGATGGCGCTTAATATTTCGGTATAGTGGCGGTTAATATTTCTGTAGAGTGGCGCTTAATATTTCAGTACAGTGGCGCTTAATATTTCAGTACGGTGGCGCTTAATATTTAGGTACAGCGGCGCTTAATATTTAGGTAGAGCGGCGCTTAATATTTCAGTACAGTGGCGCTTAATATTTAGGTACAACGGCGTTTAATATTTCAGTACAGTGGCGCTTAACATTTCTGTAGAATGGCGCGTAATATTTCGGTACAGTGGCGCGTAATATTTCAGTAGAGTGGCGCTTAACATTTCTGTAGAGTGACACGTAATATTTCGGTACAGTGGCGCGTAATATTTCAGTACAATGGCGCTTAATATTTCTGTAGAATGGCGCGTCATATTTCAGTAGATTGGCGCTTAACATTTCTGTAGAGTGACGCGTAATATTTCGGTAGAGTGGCGCGTAATATTTCAGTAAAATGGCGCTTAATATTTCCGTAGAATGGCGCGTAATATTTCAGTACAATGGCCCTTAATATTTCTGTACAGTGGCGCGTAATATTTCAGTACAGTGGGGCTTAACATTTCTGTAGAGTGATGCGTAATATTTCAGTAGAGTGGCGCTTAACATTTCTGTAGAGTGACGCGTAAAATTTCGGTACAGTGGCGCGTAATATTTCAGTACAATGGCGCTTAATATTTCTGTAGATGGCGCGTAATATTTCAGTACAGTAGCGCGTAATATTTCAGTACAGTGGAGCTTAACATTTCTGTAGAATGGCGCGTAATATTTCAGTACAGTGGAGCGTAATATTTCAGTACAGTGGCGCTTAACATTTCTGTAGATTGACGCGTAATATTTCGGTACAGTGGCGCGTAATATTTCAGTACAGTGGCGCTTAATATTTCTTTACAGTGGCGCTAAATATTTGGGTACAGCAGTCGCGTAATATTTCAGTGCAGTGGCGCTTAATATTTAGGTACAGAGTCGCTTAATATTTCGGTACGGTGGCGCTTAATATTTCGGTATAGTGGCGCTTAATATTTCGGTAGGGTGGCCCTTAATATTTCATTACAGCGGCGCTTAATATTTAGGTACAGCGGCGCTTAATATTTCAGTACAGTGGCGCTTAACATTTCTGTAGAATGGCGCGTAGTATTTCGGTACAGTGGCGCGTAATATTTCAGTACAGTGGCGCTTAACATTTCTGTAGAATGGCTCGTAATATTTCAGTACGGTGGAGCGTAATATTTCAGTAGAGTGGCGCTTAACATTTCTGTACATTCACGCGTAATATTTCGGTACAGGGGCTCGTAATATTTCAGTACAATGACCCTTAATATTTCTGTACAGTGGCGCGTAATATTTCAGTACAGTGGCGCTTAACATTTCTGTAGGGTGACGCGTAATATTTCGGTACAGTGGCGCGTAATAATTCAGTACAATGGCGCTTAATATTTATGTAGAGTGGCGCTTAATATTTCAGTACAGTGGCGCTTAATATTTCGGTACAGTGGAGCTTAATATTTCAGTACAGTGGCGCTTAATATTTCTGTTCAGTGACGCTTAACATTTCTGTACAGTGGCGCTTAATATTTCAGTATAGTGGCGTTTAATATTTCGGTACAGTGGCGCTTAATATTTCACTACAGTGGCGCTTAATATTTCAGTACAGTGGAGCTTTATATTTCAGTACAGTGGCGCTTAATATTTCAGTGCAGTGGAGCTTAATATTTCTGTACAGTGGAGCTTAATATTTCAGTACATTGGCGCTTAATATTTCAGTACAGTGGCGCTTAATATTTCAGTACAGTTTCGCTTAATATTTCGGTACATTGGTGCTTAATATTTCAGTACAGTGGCGCTTATTATTTCAGCACAGTGGCGCGTAATATTTCAGTACAGTGGCGCTTATTATTTCGGTACAGTGGAGCTTAATATTTCAGTACAGTGCCGCTAAATAATTCGGTACATTGGTGCTTAATGTTTCAGTACAGTGCCGCTTAATATTTTGGTACAGTGGCGCTTAATGTTTGAGCGTAATCATTAAATTTTCCTTACGTACAAAATGTGTCAGTTAACACGCACCGCACGGACAGCGCCAGGTAGCACCGAGTGTCACCGGTCACTCCAGAACTGTGGGTTGTCGGTGTGGAACTGGCTTCGTGTCATTCGTCTGGAGCCTAGGATTTGGAGGTAGCGCTTAGAATTTTAGAAAATGTCTAGCCTTTTGTGTATGTATGTGTGTGTATACTGTATATTCACACGCACACACACACACGAGACTGGCCAAGATCATTTGAATTTTGCGGCAGCAGACGGAGCGATCTCAGAAATGACCAGACAGAGCTGACTGCAGTTTTGGTGTGAGCGGGATAAAGAATATAATCCGCTGCTCTGCCACCAATGTCCAGAATAAGCAGATAATCTTCACATTACTCAGATTTCGGTCTCAGCCGTAACACTGTATTTATGCAGCCGAATGGTTTCTAATCGTACCACCTTCTTGATGGAACTGGGAGGCACCGTACCCCACACTTAACTAACAAACCAAACCCTATAATGTAGCGACCATCACAGTATTTTAGCCAGTCAGCAAGTTTCCCGCCTTTCACAGATCACGAAGCCACGTGTTCGCAGGCCCCCCCCCCCTCCGACCCCGAATCCACTCCAAGTTCCCCCATCCAATTTATTTAAGATCTGTTTCAATATTATCCTCCCATTATGTATATGACTTCCAAGTGACCCGTCCCCTTCAGGATTCCCCACCAAATCTTTCAATATGTGTCTCCTGTGCCTCGTACATGTTAAATGCCATGTCCGTCTTATCGGCCTACAGTTTATCACCCAAATGATAGCTGGTGCGGAGCACAAATCAAGATGCTCATTATTGTGCAGTTTTCTCCATTCTTCTCTTACTCACTCAAAGGCCCAACCATCTTCCTTCGCGCCCTGTTTTCAACGCCCTTAGCGCTGCTGTTCCCTTAACCCGACAGTGTCACAACCACGTGTGCCAGAGCTGAAAACTGAGAAAGTAAACAGAGAACAAAAGGCGAGTTTGCATCCTTCCGATTGTGAGCCCGATTCCTTGAACACTCTTTGTAAATTACGTGATGATTTAATGTTGTATCCACAAGATGTTTTCACTTATTTTGTGCGAGAGTTCGTAGAAATGTCGACAGTGGCAACGAGTCTGCAGATGTTGCTAACCGCAAACTTACATTATCATTTACCAGATATGGAGTGGCAAAAGGCAGTAGAATTTCCTCCTATCATTATACACTGCACACACCGGCAGTATTGTGTAGGCTGTGTGCATCGCCACGAAGAAGGGAAAATTCGAAAGTATCTCCGGACAATCGTCAGCTTTATGGTTTCTATCTTGTGCGCTAATTTTTTCCTCCGAACATAGTCACAGTTTACCGCAGCAGAAAGGAGCTGTGTTGCAATAGTGTCGTGCTGTTATCCAGTATCACGCTTGCCATAGGTGACATGTTTCGCGTTAATCTGTGCAAGCCGCATGCCTGTGCATTGTCTAGGCTGTGCCAGCAGTTGCTTGAGGAAGTGTCTTCCGTTCCGTCATTGCTTAGTAACCGTGCGGCTGGCACAGGGCAATTTTCTGCATCCGGTATCCGAACAAAGGAATGATATAAAAGAACTACGGAGAACGGTTTTGCTGTCCTTCAATAAATGACACGTGTGCCCGATCTTGATATAAAGTTGCAGTTCCTAGCAGACGAGTGTGACAATTTTATCCCGTTTGTGCGCTGTAAGCTGATCGTGGTCGGCAGTTTCATTGTACCTGCTTTAACCTTTTAAAGGCAACGAAAGGTGAAAGTACTTTTATATCCAAATTACTCCGATTTCCGAAAGAGCATTGATTTTTGAAATGTTCCCACGCTTCGCTAGTTTGTCCTGGTAAGAGCAACGTTCAGATGAAGGTGAATATGGAGCAATGGTGGAACGATACTGACGACAGGGAAAAACAGAAGTACTGCGGGAGACCCCTGTTCGATTTCCAGTTTTGTCCGCCGCAAATCTCACAATGACTGGTGTGGGATCGAACCCAGGAATCCGCGGTGAGACGTCGGCGACTGACCACCTGAGCCGTGGCACGGTCTTGAAAGGCGAAAATTTACCTGGATTGTATAATGTTTCAGCCCGTACCGCGCAGTAAACACTCGGTTATAAAAAAAAACCAGTCAGTTAATGCTGTATAGGGAAATAATCGTTGTTTGTTCTCAGATCCACACAAAACAGATAAATACACTGTGTGGGCAGAACGTAGAATTTGTGAATGTTAACATGGTGGTACATATAGTGACCACTGTTCTGTAAGTTCGTGGCAGGCCTGTGCCCTCTTCATGTGGCGCCCCGCCTCGCAGCGCGGAAGAGTGTCGCATGTCACGTTCGTGGACAGGCTGCTGAAGCCGACCAGCAAGCTGGCTGGCTGGCTTCGCTCCTGTTCTTCCAGGAACAGCCCTCACGCAGTTCGGTTCGCAGTAACTGTATTGTTGACGCAGTCCCACGCCCATACAGCGCTGGTCGTGTGCAGTGACATTCAGCAAACAGAACAGCAAAATAAGAATGGATGTACTTTGTGAGTTGTTGAAAGACGCTGTCAGCTGCTGAGTTTGTGTGGTGCTTGTGATAATGAATGAACGAGCGTGGAGCGATGGTGGGTGAGGACATGCACATCGGAATATTCCTGTGTGTGGTTAAGGCGCCAAATTCTGAATAGCATCATGATCCAGGGACCGTGTGTTATCTGACAACTGTTATTTGTCACTTCCCGCCGCAGCGCGTATGGGCTTGCTGCTGAGTGGGACACGTTAATGCGATGATGAGCCAACAGGAAGTTACAGTTATCGGATAAAATAATGGCCCTGTGTTTACTTTACGTTATAGTGTAAAGGCATTTTTCTAAATGTCTCTGGTAAAGTGAAATGGTCAGAATGCAATAATTGAGTCACAGTTCATATGTGTTAAAACCAAATCTGGGGATCCACAAAGGAACGCCAGTGTCTAGTACACTGCAGGCAGCTGGTGTGTGCGTGTCGTGGTCTGCACTGAGTTCAGTCCACCAGACTGTTACAGTCTCAAAGCACAATGTTGGACTGGTTGTTTAACCCACTGACATACCCATCCATCTGTAAGACAGAATTTTAGAACCAGCTAGGAACTGTCCCCACTGTCGCCGTGTTTCAATAAATTGTGTTGAAATAAACTGTAATTCCGAGGAACATTTGTACAGTGACAGGCGAGCCCATGGGGTCATGGCGAAATGTGCGTCACATTCAGATTTACGTCGTAATGACCGTGTTTTACGAGGGCAGAAGAATTATGGAACTTTGACACATGCTTAACCCTTTCAAGCCAAGCGGTCGCTATATGTACCGCCAGTTTAAGATTCTACGGTTCTCCGTTCTGCCCACTTAGACTGTATTTATGTGTCCTGGATCGATCTGAGACAAACAGCGACTATTTCCCTATACAGCATTAACCAGTTTTTGCAATAGCAAGTCTGTGTGTCTATTGTGCGTGCAGTACGGATGGAATAATGGCCCGGGTTCGGTCCCGCACCGGTGCATGTGAGATTTGTGGTGTACAAGGCTGCACTGGGACAGGTTTTTCTCCAGCACTCAGTTTCCCCTGTCAGTATAAGCCACCAACGCTCCATGTTGGGTTGAACAGACGCAGTGGCGTACCCAGGAATTTTGGCGGGGGGGGGGGGGAAAAAAAGCAAGGGAGAGACACACAAAAGGGGGCTGGGGGGGGGGAGC
>Ga0123352_10009398_pt1 | contig 15288 bp, 14 predicted proteins | sample TergutLab28metaG_FD_89700 | JGI IMG/M metagenome (GOLD analysis project Ga0123352, IMG submission 89700) | Labiotermes labralis P1 segment gut microbial communities from Petit-Saut dam, French Guiana - Lab288 P1 | ecosystem: Host-associated > Arthropoda: Insects > Digestive system > Gut ... | reverse complement strand
GCCCCCCCCCCCCTGAATGTGGGCATTTTGCCAAATTAAGTCGTGTGGTAAAAGACGTAGGGAGATGAAAAAAAATTGCACATTCTGCACATCCGGACACACATTTTAGTAGAATTCAGTTCACAGGTCTAGCCAGTGTGTTGTGTACCAACAAAATATTCAACAGCCGCTCTGTTCCTGTGGGACAGGGTAAATCCATAAAGGAGAGTTCATGTTGAGACGTGGGCGTTCATGGAGTGTGACAAGAAATTTGTCTGGAAACTGACCCCCTACAGACTAACGCAGTGGCAATACATTAAATAGACAGCGCTCAGTCTCCCAGTCTTCCACACTTCAAGCCGATTAATTATGTTGTTTGATGTTTGTGTGACCGTGCATCGTTGATATAATAATATAAACAGCCGACTAGATGCATCAATGATAATATTATTATTGCTGCATCTAATCGGCTGTTTATATAATTATGTTGTTATATCATTGAACGCTAGCATAAGTGACTTGAATTCCGAATATAGAGAAGGCAGGCTGTTCCGAAACATCGAATATGTCTACGAAACTGCGCCTTAGTTTTAATATTCACGTTCGTGAGAATCTAAAATGGCATTTAGTTATACCCGCGTCGTTATATAATTTAATAACGAACCTGCTCAGTGAGCGACCTTTTCCTCACACTTTCATTTGCTAATCTCATTGTAATTTGTGGCGCTGAAACCGCTGAATTGAAGAACCTAATAATTCTTTAATACCATGAAATGGGCAATCACCTTTTCATCTCGTGCTTTTTCTATTCCACCGTGCAAAAACACTCTCCCATGTAATTCGACGCTGAATTAGCCCCTGAGCTGTATGTGGCATCGTTCGATATCCTACGTGCTGTGGAAGCTAAGCTCCTTATTCGAATATTATTGAACAGTACCGTGACATGAACTGCGTAACTGTGTATGTCATACCTGATTCTGAACCGCGTGATATATATATATATATATATGTGTGTGTGTGTGTGTGTGTGTCTGTGTATAGGGACCGCGGTAACACAGTGGTTAAGGCGCTGTGCTACAAATCGGAAGGTCGCTGGTTCGATCCCGGCTGGTGTCATTGGAATTTTTCATTGACATAAAACCCTTCCGATCGCACTATGGCCCTGGGGTCGACTCAGCCTCTAACAGAAATGAGTACCAGGAGCATTTCCTTGGGGTAAAGGCGGTCGGTGCGTAACGCTGACAACCTTACCACCAATCCTGTGGTTGTCATGAAATCTGGGAACCTTAACTTCCTGGAACCCTCCAGGCCTATAACGGTACTGATTTATACATATATATATATATATATATATATATATATCACGTTCTGGGAATCCTCGAGCTTCATCCTATCCTCGTTATCGGCCTAATTTCCCGCAACTCTTCCGCGAATGTGTCTCAAGGAACGCAGCTGCATTTTGTGCCGGATTTTTAACGGCTGTTTGTGACCTTTGTACGTTCTCTCTAGACTCAAGGCTCTGGGTTCGTTGTGTACATATACTTGTTGATGCGCAACTTTTCAGAACGAAATCCCTTTGGATCGTATATTTATAGGGACGTTTGTGTGCACAGCCCAGGAAGAAAAAAGGCTGTAATTGTGTGAGAGAGGAGTCTGATCGCTGTGTTGTTGTTGTTGTTGTTGTTGCAACAGTGTGTTGACGTGTAATGTGGAGTTGTAACATTTTAAGATTTGTAGTTTTTATGATGGAAATGAGGGCGAATAGCGCCTGAAATACTTGTTGGACATACGAACTTTCGTTGTTGATAAACCTCCTGGTGATGGCACCTTGGTGTCGAAACATGTAGGAACTGGCACCTGATATGAAGTGTGTTTTATAACCTTTTCTATTGTATTTTAATTAGCGCATTTCGTTGGTTTTTAAAAATTCTGAGGCAGTATTTAGCCTTACTTATACCTACTCCATGATGCAGAGTCCTTCTTGAGCAGCTAACTGGTTTGCAGCTAGTCAAGAAATTGCCCGCGTTTCACGGAACCCGAAGGTTCATTACAGCACTCACAAGCGTCCGCCACCTGTCTCTATCCTGGGCTAGCCCAGTCCAGTCCATATACCCACATCCCACCTCCTGGAGTTCCATCCTAATATTATCCACCCATCTATGCCTAGGTCTCCCCAGTGGTCTCTTTCCCTCCGTTTTCCCCACCAAGATCCTATACACCCCCTCTCCTCACCCATACGCGTCACATGCCCAGCCCATCTCATTCTTCTCGAATTTATCACCCGCACAATATTGGGTGAGGAGTACAAATCATTCAGCTCCTCGTTATGCAGTCTCCTCCATTCCCCCGTTACCTCGTCCCTCCTAGGTCCAAGTATTCTCCTGAACACCATTTTCTCAAACACCCTCAGCTTCCTTTCCTCCAGCAATGTCAACGACCAAGTTTCACACCCATACAAACAACAGGCAAAATTATAAGTATTTAGTCTACGTAATTTAATTATTAATAGAAGGCTGCACGTGGAGTGGACAGTGTAGTGCAGATCCTGTTGTGAACATTTTGTCGTGGCGTGATATGACTGATCTGATAGCGTGGACTGTGGAGGGAATGACAGCTCAATAAATTGCACTGCGACATCAAAAATTGTATGTCCTGAACCAGGCCCTTTGTTGTTACAGAGCTGCACTGTCACACAAATATGACATTTCACTGTTGTTGTGGAGTTTCTCAGTTTAGCTCGTAGCGTATGTCACCTGTTCTTAAATCATCTATTTTTTTTTTGTGACGCAACAGACCAAATCGAGTCTTGGCCACCTCATTTCTGAGGTTTCGGTATCTCACGTAATTAGAGACACACACACACACACACACACACATACACACACTCACTCACACACACTTACACACTCGCACGCACATACACACACACACTCAATCACACTCACACATACACTCACACACACACACACGCTCACATACACACACACACTCACTCACACACACACACACACGATAGGGCTCCTCTGTACGAGTGATCATCCCGTCGCCCGGACTGGAACCTACAAAACACGACAAATACACAAGAGACTAACATCCATGCCGTCAGCGGGATCCGAATCCGTCTTCCCAGCAATTGATCGGTTGCAGGCCGACGCCTTAGACCGCGCGGCCACCGGGATGGGCTAGAATATTGCTTCCCCAGCTGCTGTTTTGTCTGTTGTGAGGATGAGTTATTTTTAATCACTTTATAATTTGTCCTTTGTTGAAGTCTGTACGTCTCCAAATGCTTTCTGATATCCACCCCAACAGTCGTTGGTACCTGCACGAATTCGCAGAAATGTGTAACGATTCCTTGTTAATGTGCCAGCGAAACTTGTTCCATAGAGGAACTCTTGACAAGCTAATATCACTGGCCTTAGTATGCTCTTGTAAGCTGAAATTGTATTAGAAGGGCTGTGGATCAATTGCTGTTCGATACTGACGGTGATGTCTTATACGAGTATATTAACACGGAACTGATTCCTTACCTCATCGTCAAGCACTGGCAGGTGGCACTGCTACATATAAATTGTATATCCAAATTCCAGGCAGTCGCCATAAAATATCCGTTACGTTTAATTAGTGTCGGACTACAGATTGCTGCGTTTGGAGTGTTTCAGAATTCTGAAACTCATCGCCTTTTATGAAAACCCGGTCGCTTGTTACCGCACACATAAGAGCCAGCCACTGGCGAATACGGCATTGCTGTGTGACGTAATATATGACGTGGGACTCGAAAAATGTATTGGAAATATTTACGATTAGTATAGTATTTCAACTCAATGGGCTCAGGTGCTGTAGATAATACGTTAGGCCGCTCGGTGAATGATTGTGCGTTGTTGACGATCGTTTCCTGAATGTTAACGCTGAATTGATTCCCGATCTGATCAGCCGTCGCTGGCAGGAGGTACTTACATAGGTAAATTCTAGACCCATTGTAAGTGTCATGTTACACAGCAGTAATTAATTAGTGTCTGAATGTCAATATATATCACTTTTGTGGGACATTTAGAAACTATCATACCGATGTTCTGCCTGTAGATATAACATATTTCAAGAGAATTCGACCTCGCCATTTGGTTTTGTCCTCATTTCCGGGATGTTACCCAGTGTCGGTTTGTAGTTGGTCACCCAAATGACGTTTCGGGACTTTATGTTTTGTTGACGGTGCATCTTGATACATCCTTGTAATGAAAACCAACTTGATGGACTGTTTATCCTCAGCTTATTTCGTCAATGAACCTCTACATGTTTCGGGCATATTTGTGGCCCATCATCAGGAGGTATACTGTGTATATACAACAGTTGGTACGTGCTGTGCTTCTCAGTTGACTGTGTTGGCCCAACCCGACCAACAGGCAGTCAACTGAAAAGCACAACACGTACCAATTGTTGTGTACTCGTGTATACAGTACCTCCTGATGATGGGCTACAAATATGCTCGAAACTTGTAGAGGTTGATTGACAAGATAAACTGAGGAAAAATATTGCATCCAGTTGGTTTTCATTACACAGATGTTTCCGGGCGTGTTTGTCCCACCTTCAGTGGTTAGACAGTCTAAGGAGACTTGGATTGAGGATGAGACTGGTAGATTGGTTGCCCCTGAAAGTCATTTAGGTGGCCAACTACCAACCTACGCTTCGTAACTTCCCAGAAGAACCGGAGGCCTCTTAAGGCACCAGGCGGCAGGCTGAAATGTTGCACGTGGCGCTCGTAATGTAATGAGGCGTATATTTGCAGAGTAAAGACAGAATAAATGTATGATATTTATGAAAAGACGTAATTTTGTTTTAAAACTGTTCCAACGCTCATCACAGGTTCGATTAATCGATCAACCAGGGTATAATTGTTACATTTTATTACCATTCTTACGTCGAATATTTCCCGTAATGAGTTAACATATGTAATAGACCTACGTGCAGCGTGCCGGTAATAGACCTTTGCTCCATCTTCAGAAGACTGACCGTCTGTACTGCCACGAGTTATCTTATTGGTTGTCTTTATACTCAACGTCACATTATTTTTATGTTCGCTATTATAACATCGGGCCTGCTGGCACGTCGTCCCCAAGGGTCAGAAAACTGAGGCATGGTTTTACTGCATTACCAGAGACAGCAGCCTCATCGCCGGATTACTTACCTCTACTCTGATCATGCGCGCAAAGGATTTGATATTGACTATGAACTTCTAACGGAACAAAAACTGAACGGATTTGCCCTACGGAAGAATACAGCTGGGACGTCCAAGATGCGATGGAGAGACGAGCAGTAATGCTTTTATCCTTCGATTTTCAGCTGGGAGACGTCATTACACAGGATCTTGGAGAATAGTGGTGGACTGTTTGAATGTAGGCTGGATTCCTCTGGCTCAGAACAGGATCAAGCGGCGTGCTGTTGTAACCACGATAGTGCGTTCTTGCATGACATAAATACGGAGGATTTCATTATAGTATTCAGATAGGTTCAATACATTAAGCTCACACGTCTGGTGGGTTTCAAGAACCTTCTCGAAAACTTTGCATCATCACCAATTTGCCACGTGATATTAGCAGCCGGAATAGTGGAGTCATCGCAGTGACTGGCTAGGGAATGAATGACGGGTGTTCGATTTAAGGCAGGGCAGACATTTTTTTCTTCTCAGCGTCGTGTTTGGCTATGAGATCCGCCCAGTTTCTGTTCAGTGGTTACCTGGTGCTCCTTCCCGTGCGTAGAGCGTCCGAAGCTTGAAGGACTGTCTTCATCTGCTGCCGAGTTGTATAATACGTGGGTTCATACGTCCACTCACCCCTACGTCTTCCCGGCGTCATGCTTAGTTCAGCACAGGCACAACTTCTTCTTTTCGTATCTAGTTAAATTACCGGCAGCCAGAGGTAGCGGTTGTGTGGGAGCGTTGTGTACATTTAGGGTGTGTTTTGGTGAAACAAATTTAGTCGTTATTTAATTAGATAATTGAAGACACATTGGAAATCACAAAGCATGTAATAATCAACAAATGTAAGGGAGATGAAAATGTGAAAATTACGATTCAATGTAAATCCAGTGCAGTCAGCGACAGTGCTGGTCTCTGTATTCCGGAAACAAAATGAGAAAAGTTAGATAACAAGCGCGGTGTATGTACAGTCACATTTATTGTAGTGTATGGTGAAGAGGAAAGGAAGCTGCAAATGAACTTTTTTCCCCCTTCGTAGCTCATCTGCATTGTGATTAGTGACGGAGCTAAAAACTAGGCCTAATTTGAGACTGCTTCTGCCTCAGGGCGTTCCGTTTTGTTTCAGATTACGTATGTTTCAGCTGCTAGATTATGTGTGTTTCCAACAACTTTACTCGTATCTGAAGACCAGCTAACGTGACCATGAGGTGTGGCGTGAAACTTTTTGCGATTAAAAAAACTTCATTATCTGTCTACATTCCGCGTTTGGTGTCGTTTGTGTTCCCATTGCAAATACTACGTAATCTTTAAGCTGCTTTATTATTAACTATGAATCACAAAACTTTCTGTATTTGAATAAAGGTTGACCAACTAGATGACACTTCCTTTATTATCTACTGCTCAACATGTTTCAGGCGTTAATACATCCATATTCAGGAGCTTGCGACTATTTGTTGCGTTTTGTAGGCTGTAATGATAGAGGTTTTTTGTGTTAATTTATTTACCTAGTGGTAAGTGCTATACCTATATTATGTGTCGTGTGTGACTCTGACTGAGTGTGTTCCTGCAAGCGTGTGGTGTCCTGTGTGGTTCTTGAACATTTTGTGTGTGTGTGGTATGTTTTGGTGTTTTATGCATCTGTATTGATGACTATATGCATGAGCTGTACGTACCTGACTTGAGGCGTGCTGATGTTATGTAGCGGGATTGTCTGTTGGTGATGTGGTATCCGAGTGTAGGCTGAACCACTACTGACTTGTTATTTGTGGACCGTGAGGGTTTAGGGGTTTATGACCGCTTGGAACAATACGCATAAGATTTATATATTTATTTGGTTTTTAGAATCATGTCTTTACTTTGGTGTGAAAATTTGACTTCAAGGTTGCAGACTAGTGTTTATCTGTGACACGTAAAATTTATTTCATGACAACACTCAAAGTGCATTATCCAGAGATAAATCAGCAACACATTTATCGCACTGTGTAATTAACACCGGCGTTTTGTCCTACAATCCTTGACAGACCCATTGTGTGCGTAGAGAACCGAGAATTTTATTACCCATGCTGCAACAAATACGAACAGTTTTTAGGCCCTTTCGCAAAACTGCGAAACGCGACTTCTTACTTCGTCGTATTTGTCTGTCGGTCCGTCCGTCAGTCCGAAAAGTACAACTCGGCTTCCGCTGGACGGATTTTCATGAAATTTTAATTTTGAGGATTTTTCGGCAATCTGTCGAAAAAAATCTTGTTTGATTAAAATTTGGGAAGAAAAACGGGCAATTTACATGAAGATCTGTTGACATTCATGGTAACATTTTGCTGAATTCTTCTTAAAATGAGAAACGTCTTCTCGCTGCTCATAATGTTGACACTGTAGGAACGCGTTCTGCTCGCCAGTCGGCATGTTCTCATGGTGGGCGCTCATTTGACACACCTACATTCCCGGAGCCTCTTGAGCCAGTATCATCCATCTGCGATCTTTACAACCTGTCTCCCTAATCCGTCATTTTATCCCTCCATTGTCTTTTTGGCCTTCCAAGTGGACAATTCCAAGAGATTAATCCGTCAAAGTTCTGTGTGCTGTCCCTTCCCCAAACTGCGCTATCCTAACACCGCTACATTAAGTACGTAAAACAAATGCCGGTTATCATCACCTAACATCCTACATTACCTAACACCCTACATTACCCATTACTTAATATCCTACATTACCCATTGCCTAACATCCTACATTACCCCATCCTTGGCAGTTGGTTTGCAGACACCTGAAATTTTTGTTATCCTTATGTTTAAGAGTGGGCCTGGTAGCTCAGTCGGTATAGCGACTGACTACGGGCTGTATTCTCCGGGGATCGAATTCCGGCATGGGCGAGATTTTCCGCACCTGTCCAAACAGGCCCTGGGGCCCACCCAGTTTCCTGTACAATGGGTGCCGGCTCTTTCCCGGGGGTAAAGAGCGGCCGGGGCGTGACCCTGACCCCCTCACCCCTTCTAGTGCCGTGGTCAAGAAAGAGTAGAGCTGTACCTCTGCTCCCCCTATGGGCCATACGGCCTGCACAGAGCCTCAGTGCCTGTACAAGATTGCACTTTACCTTACCTTTATAATTAAGAGGCCACACTTCGTAGTCGTACAGAACAAGTGGCAGAGGTATTCGGCTACTGTGATGTACGGCATTATGGGCAGTATATTGGGTGATAATAGCTGTGCTGGGTTCTATTTGGCACCAACATTTCATTTGTTTGAACAGACATCGTGTGTTACTGCAGGATGTCTTCAGTGCTAAAGGACGAACGTGCGAGAACTCGTAGCGGTGTCCAGCGTTCTGTCTTGTGTGCGTGTCTTATTGGTGGGATGATCATTGTTACTTAGTGCTAACAAACGTTTATAGCTCTGACTGCCCTCTGTAGAGTTTGAACCTCATGACTTTACTCCTGGGTACTTAAATTTTGAAACGTTCTTTTTTGGCTTGCTGAAGCTGTAATGGAGTGCTAATTTTGGTTTCGTGTGGCTGTGCAGATGTATGTAATTGCACCTGCGCTATCACTTAGAGACCTGTAGGAGAATGTTTACTGTAACACATTTTATGTACTGTATAATTATACATTTAAGGTGGTTAATTTCGAATTTCTTATCTTTCAGGTAAGTTTGTACTTCACTTCTATTTGTAACACTTCGTGGCGAAAGGTAAGGTTGTTGCATGCCTCTTCGGACAGTCTTTGCCTTAAGCGTACAGAAGAACACCAACTAGATGCTATTGAATGGTTTATGGCTCTTACAATCTGCTCGACATGTTTCGGGCACTTTTATGCCCATCATCAGGAGCTCGAGACTATACTTGTGTTACTACCGCATATGATGTGTAATGCCTTAGTTGTTTGTGGTCGGCTGTTAGGAGCAGAGCAGCAGGCAATGCGTCCGGGATGAGGGAAGTGCATAGCCTGCTGCTCTGCACCTGACCGCCGGCCACCAACAACCAAGGCATTACACACCATATGCGGCAATAGCACAAGAATAGTCTCGAGCTCCTGATGATGGGCATATAAGTGCCCGAAACATGTTGAGCAGATTATAAGTGCAATAAAGCGTTCAGTAGCATCTAGTTGGTTTTCTTCTCTACGCTTAATCAGTAGCCTGTGTTGGCCAGTGTCCATTCAGTGAGGTATTCTTCGTATACACGACGCATAAAAAATCACCCCCCCTCCCCGTTCCTCTCTGTCCGATATTAGTACCAACAGCGACCGAGATTGAATTCGCGACCTTTTGGGTTCTGAACTTGCGCCAGTGATCCCAGATCAATCAATGTCGTATTACAACTTTTTCGACGTGAATCACCTCTGGTCGCGTTGATTGAATGATATACTGTAGATGCTTGTGAGCGAATAGTGTTGAGATCTGTTTCAACGTGCATTGCCTGCTGTCACACCAAGATCACGAAGAGCCTCGCGGAATTACCGGGTCGCAATCAAAATCTCAGACGGCGGCTTACATAAAATGACCTCATAATATAAGGTGCTGGATTTGAGGTTCTCACAGCTACGATGTTGAAAATTCAAGTTTTGTGGGAAGTTACACCGTGTCAACCGGTACATAGGTACCGACGTTTCGAACGATCGTGGTGCTTTCGAAATGTCGGTAACTGCCACTCGGCATGGCGTTAACCTCCAGAAGTATTGGAACTTAAGTAAAAACGCTAGAAGCCTGACAAGCTTTTTCTGTGATTCCGCATTCTAAAGCGCTCGAGAAAGAGGGGCAAGCAGGTTAGTGTAGTTGTCAAGTTGTAAGCTTGCGTTGTAGAGCTAAGAGGTTCGAATCTCGATCGAGTTATCATTTGTCCTAATCGAACTCTACCTATTTGCCTCCCCCTGTACGGTAGTGAATATTGAGATAGCAACACGCCACAACTGCGTGCGTTCAAATGATGCATCGCTATCTTCTAATTCAACCAAGTTAGTTATTTCCTCACATTTCACTGATCTTTGCTGTGTATCTCATAGCAATGTGCGTTGCGGTTGCAGATTTTGGCAGCTGATGACCGCCCCTGACGAGTCCGAGACGGCTTGGCTCAACCTCTTCCAAGCAGTGGACGGATTCACAACAGGAGATGAAATGCTGGAATTGTCGGCGTATGGAATTCTTTTGACAGCCCTAGCTCTCTGTCTCTGCTTTCTGCTGAGAAGTGACTTGTAGAGTTGTGAGTCGTCATATAATGAACAATTTTAACGTAAGTTCCTTTATTGTATGGCACTTCGTCGCCCGAGTGTGAAGTTAGCTCTTTGACATAGCGCCTCGGGTTTCAGTAGATTCTTCGCGAATAAAGTGGCCCTTAAAGAAATAGGGTTATAAATTCATCTTCACTAAGCATATCCGAATTTAATCTATAACTACTGATTGCCTTCCCCCAAGTACTTGAACTTTCACATTTGAAAGGATTTATTAGCTTTTTATGGTCCACACGGCGTGCATTAATTAAATGAATACAATATCAGTACCAACAAATGCACAGTAATACTTTCATGTGATTTAATATCAAGATATCCTGCAATATGTTTCGTCCACTTATGTGGCCATCTTCAGGGATGTGTAAACAAGAATATAATTACAATTACAGAAGTGCCAGAACCAGTTGAAAGTTAATTATAAAAAATAAGTTTAACCCTTATCCCGCTAACGTTTAGAATATGGTGAGCTTGTAATAGAGCCAGCAGATGGCACATGGGATTTAACTGTGTTTAAAGGGTTAAAATGTAGAGATTACAGGATGGTGCTTTGCTACATGGTTTCTTCTGAAATAAAGTGAAATGCCAACTTGATGCAACTAGGTACTTTTATTGATGTATTCTTAGCTCGACATGTTTCGGGTACATACGGCCATCATCAGGAGCATTAGATGGTGCCGTGCGACTCGCACGGCACCATCCGCACCGTACACACGACCTACGCAACGACTCTCAAGAACACCACTCATCCAAAAACTCGGTGCAGAAAACCATATGCTGCAACTCAATATCTAATGCTCCTGATGATGGCCGTAAGTACCCGAAACATCAATAAAGTTGCCTAGTTGCATCAAGTTGGCATTTCACTTTATTTCATGAGGAAGATGCACGGTCAAACAACTCTCATGCTCTTTCTGTGCACACCGCCCATTATATCGTGATACATTCACAACAACTTTTTGTCCCTGCATTTGAGACTTATTTTTGTATTATATGTTTTAACTTGATTTTATACTCTGATCGTGTGATTATCTTCAGTGGTGGAATGGTTCTGACACTTGTGTAGCTTCTCTGTAATTGCATTCTTGTTTATACCTCCCTGAGGATGGCCATGTAAGTGGCAGAATCATGTTGGAGGGTACCTTGCAATTAAATACATCAAAATATTATTGTGCATTTGTTTGTATTAATATTGTATGGATTTATTAGTTGTCTGTGCATTATGAATTTACGCAGCATTCTGATTATATAAAACCATATATTTGGACTTCTCTTCTTTTACTCGTAAGCCAGCCATTTGACTGGCTTCTTACAGGGTTCATACTTTTCCATTGTCCAATGAAGTAATCCTCTTTAAGTTCTGTGCTCTTTCCCCGAATTGTGACGTAATTCAATATCGTGGCAAATTCCTCTCTGAAGGTGGTGATAAATGAATTATACTCTCGCCGTGCGAGGTTGGAAAGCGATAAAACGAGTGTGAAACCGTGTACATTTTATTTTGTTTCAGCAGTGACATCACTGTGTATTGATCCCTGTAAGGTAATGAGAGCTATTTGGTTTGTTCCACTAATCCACTGTACCTGTTTGTACGCTCGCTGTGTCTTCGCTGTCCCGTTATTCACTGATTAACTAACTTTGTCCTGTCAGAACCTCGCTGTTCGGCATACCCAATACCAAGCCCAGCACTGGACACGATTCTGATTTGCATCGTTTCTTCTCGATGCTGGCCCCTAATACTCATCTTCATGTTTTGTCTGTTGTTTCTGTGAAAGTTTTGCAAGCGCGTCTCCTAACAAAATTGTGTATGTACTTGTCGTCTCCTAGCAACGTGTCCAGTTCACCGCAGTAATCTTATGTTTCACTAACCTGACCTGTTTTAATCAGGAAGATCCTTCATATTCCACATTGTTCACTTTGTTATTCTAATGTACAGATACTTTCCTAAGCACTTTTTTTTTTCTAATTTGTGTCGGTCCGTCCAACTAATCCAGCACGTTCACACTCGTGCAAAACAACTGGCTTCCACATTGTGGGAAGTAACAGTAACAGTAACAGTAACAGTAACAGTAACAGTTTTCAATCAGAATAATAACGAGTTTTCACGGAATTTATACTTTCAGAATAAATTATAAGTGCGAACAGAACGCAGGGTCTAATCCCTGAGAGCTGAAGAAGAAATTGCGCATAGGGTGGCTGCTATCACATTCATGACTGACTGACTGACTGGCTGACTGACTGATTAATTAATTGATTCATTCATTCATTCATTTTGGCGCAACAGCCCCCAATGAGCCACGGCCTCCTCATTCAGGAGGTTTCTAGATCACACACAAGGACGCACCACAGCCGGTAGCACTCCTCTGGACGAATGATCAGCTCGTCGCAGAGACCTCTACCTGACAACACACAACACTAACAACAGACAGACATCCATGCCCCCGGCGGAATTGGGCAGGCGAGCGGCCGCAGACCTGCATCTTAGACCGCGCGGCCACTGAGACCGGCGATTGATTGATTGTATTATTGATTGTGTCTGGTCATTTAACACTTCCATGTCAAATGCACTAGTTATGGCGCACATAATGTTAGGATGATTTTAGATTGATGAATTGGAAATGATGCGTAAGGAGGTGATCGTGGCCTGTTTTAATGTACCCTTCCAAAACATGCCTGAAGGGACTGAGCTGAAACAAAAGAGATTTCGGTGTATTTGGTCTCCAGACGTAAGGCATTGGTTAAAGCGTTTGCAAATATTAGACTGTATTGGAAAAGTTGACTGTGTCTTCGTACGATTGTACAAATGATTTCCTCGTTTGATTTTATGGTTATGAACATTCGTAATGCAGTTTCCACGTAAAATAGTATTCGGAACGGAAAATGGAGGCATATTTTCGCCGATTCATGTATACAGAAGGAAGAGACTATTGTTGAGTGTGTTTTCAAGTGTACTTCTACTCCATTTTATTATTCGACGACATTTTCTGGTTCTGTTATGTTGAGTCTGTTACTCTGTGGGTACAAAATTAAAACACACGGCGTATTCCAACCCCGTGATTGCCTGTTCTAGCGGCATATATACATAAATTCTTCACGTTTCCTGTAAGCTTCCCAGATAACTTAATTCGGGTTTGGAGGAAGCCGTTTTCCTTTTCAGGTGCGCCCGCAATTTGAGTCCTCCCGTCGATCCATGGCATACAGGTATAAATTCGAGTAGAAGCCGTACTCTTGGTACCAATATACCTACATGGCAGAGGAAGTTCCCTGGCCTGTAATCCGAGATTCAAGACCCAAATAAATGAAGAGTGTAAGAGACTGTCAGAAGCCAAATGAAATCCCATCAGTCAGCAGCCCCAAGTTGCTCATTTTACGACGCCGCCTGTCCTGTGTCTGGTGTTTCTTAGACACCGACATCCCGGATGCAAGGCGTACCTCCACAGATTTAAAATAACGGAAAAAGCAACCTGCCCCTGTAACATGGAGGACCAAACTCTAGACCACATACTCAACAACTGCACACGCCATCAAAAACAAAGAGACTTACTTAAGCAGAAAATTCTAAAAACCGGGAGCTGGCCATTCAGCAACGAGGAGTTAACAAGTAAACATTTGAAACCATTCCTCACATTTACCAAACAAATAGACTTGTGACACTAGTTAAAAGAACCTTACCACAACTGTACCTTAAGAATTCTGTGCTGTAGAGCCAACGAGATATAAGTTATACATGTCTATTTAATAAGTAATAATAATTCTTCTACTGTAAAGGACATGCCGTACAAACACAAATGTTAACATCGGCACTTCCTAGTTATGAATAGAAAATGTAAACCTAGCATGTAGTATTACTACAAGTAATGGAACATGCTTATATTATAATAAAAAAAATCCCAGATGCATCTGCTGTTAATGGTGTCGATATGTAGAAGTGTGTTCCTGTGGCCGTATTTCTGGCATTCATCTAAATTACAAGCACATGTTAAATTAGTGTAGTTGGCACGGTGACTAGCTACGGGCTGGACGGTCTGAGGTTCGAATCTCGGCAAAGACAGGTAGTTTTCTTTTCCCCAGAAGTAGTCCAGACTGGTTGTGGGACCCACCGAGCCTTCCATTCAGTGGGCACCATGAGTGAAGCGGCCGGGGCATGAGGTTTACTACTTACCATCATCTAGTGCCAAGTTTAAGGATGTGTGGATATGTACCTCTGGCCGCCTCTGTGACGTGGAAGGGCACAACATTGCCGATACCTTTTTGGGCGCGTTTGTAAAATTGCGAAAAGTGGCTGTTAGTTTCGTCATGTCCGTCTGTCCGTCCGCATGGAACAGTTCGGCTTCCACTGGACGGATTTTCATGAAATTTGATATTTGAGTGTTTTTCTAAAACCTGTGAAGAATATTTAAGTTTCATTAAGATGTGATAAGAATAACGAGTATTTTACAAGAAAACTCAAGTTCGTTCATGATAATATCTCGACTTCTCCTTAGAATGAGAAATGTTTAAGACAAAAGTTGTAGAGAAGATCGAAACGCACGTTTTGTATTCAATAAACTTTTTTTTAAAATCTTGTCGTTTATGAGATAAAGTGGAGAAATATTGTAGAGTTGTTGAAGAACAAAAAACCAACTAGATGCCACTTGCTATAGTTCATTTTACTTCTTATAGACTCGACATGTTTCGGGCATTACTATGCCCATCATCAGGAGCTTGCGACTATGCTGTTGAATTACCGCATTGGTCGTTTCGTTCTGTAGAGATGGAAGAGTTAACGTTAGTGTAAATTTATGGTGCTTTGTGGTGTGTGTTTGGTGTGACTTGCTTTGTGGTGTGTGTTTGGTGTGACTTGCTTAGTGGTGTGTGTTTGGTGTGACTTGCTTTGTGGTGTGTGTTTGGTGTGACTTGCTTTGTGGT
>Ga0123352_10009397_pt1 | contig 15288 bp, 7 predicted proteins | sample TergutLab28metaG_FD_89700 | JGI IMG/M metagenome (GOLD analysis project Ga0123352, IMG submission 89700) | Labiotermes labralis P1 segment gut microbial communities from Petit-Saut dam, French Guiana - Lab288 P1 | ecosystem: Host-associated > Arthropoda: Insects > Digestive system > Gut ... | reverse complement strand
CCACCACCACCACCACCACCACCACCACCACCACCACCACCACCACCACCACCACCACCACCACCACCACCACCACCACCACCACCACCACCACCACCACCATCACCACCACCATTTGTGTTAATGAAAGGCGCATTTCATTGATTGGTTAATATCTTCCTTCAAACAATGAAACCTATCCATTCCAGTTTTAGTGGAATGTGATGTACAGTAATTACAAATCAAATAATATTATTATATAGGAGATGAGAAATAGCTGTATCTTATATTTGCTTAGGATAATAAGAAAGAAAAAGAAATTGTTTGCTGTTGTTAATTTCGCTCCCCATCTCTTTTTGTGTTCAGCAGAAATCCTGCCTGCCCACAGTACACTAAGACTAAAGAAGTGTAAGCTGGGGAATATGACATTAAACACACAAACTGTTGGTGGTAGAACCATCTCCCTTTGCCTACATCTACTTGTTGTACTTAGACACTTGTAGAATAGTTAAATACTATATCACACATTGTCATGAAATTTAAAAAAAAATTACCGTCATCTCGATCTCGCATATAAATATATACACATAATATATTGAATTAAAATTTTGTAACAATAAAGCCAGAAGGCCCAAGAGTGATGTGATCCACTTCACAAGAAGTCTGCTGTGTTTAAAATGGTCTTCATCAACAAATTTCATTTACTGCTATTATGTGCTGCTGTTGGTGTTCAAAATAATAATAATAAAATTAGTGTTTAATGGCAGGATTATGAGAAATAATTCGGTAGTGTATGGTAGGTGAATTGCTGGTTGGTACACATTTTCGATTTGGTGCAGTTAACATGCATTTCTTTTGTTGATGATGATCATCTTATCAGCCTTCCTTTCCCCATTGAGATTGTGCTGTTTGAGAGACTTTTGTGATGACTGAGATGTCTTATGGATGGATGCTATATTTAAATAAGCCTGAAATGATAGGATTACTTGGTGAATGTTTTTTGCTTTGATATGTTTGGAACATGGTTATATGTTTGAATGAAAATTCTGGACTCTATAGCAAGAAGTGCTTTTATAAGCATTCCTTCACCGTTTTATTTATGTGTTGCTATTTGTGATGATCCTAGCAGAGAATATATTAATATATTCTCATCTGTTTGATGTGTTTATCACACTTGGAACCAGCTGCTTTCTTCACATGTGAAAAAAATGTAATGCTCTGTTAATCTTGGTTTTATACTTCACATTTATTTAATGCAGCATTTATTGGCTGCAAGACGTGTGGCATCATCATAGTGTTTTGTAAGACTCTGTGGTTATTTATACTCATATTAATTGGTTAACTAATTAAACATCCAACCAGCCAACCAGCCAGCCTGCCAGCCAACTGACCAATGAACCCAACGCAACCCAACCAAACCAATCTCCTTCATGGAGCAGTGTAATTTATGAAAAGTGGGTGGTTTCCCAGCTGGACAAGAAATTACCTACCTCACATGGAAACCTGAAGTTAATTGCGATATTCACTAAGTCTGAGATTGCTGCTTCCTGAGCTAGTTGAAACTGGTTCACGCACATCCTGTTGCTTTAAAATCAACTTTTATTGTATCCTCCCCCAAAATTTGGACAAGATATGTAAATGGCATGAAGCCCAGTGGTAAGTACATGCACGATCTGCTGTGACGTGTAGATCTCTCTCTCCCTCTCTGTACGTGCGTGTGCGCGTGTGGGTTGGTGGGTGCGTGTGTGCGCGCGCGTGCGTGTTGCTCAGAACAAACGGCAGCTGTTTCTGCAGGAGTACATCCTGATTGATCATTAAAATTCCTGTAGGTTTGGTTCTGTGTGTAGTAGGAACTGAATTTGTGTATTAATTTAGAGGTCTTGCCATGGGTTAATCAGTAACCAGCTTCTTATTGTGGAGGCCTGGGTTCAGACCTAGGCCAGTTGAGTTATTTGTGGTGTACAAAGTGGCTGTAGAACCAATGTCGGTAACTTTTCACTAACGCTCACGTTTTTGTTCATCTTCAGTGGGCTTTTATCATAAGGACAAGCGGGTGAATTCAGGTAACCTTTCAATATATCCGTTGCCCTCTGGAAATCGCGGGCACTTGGGGGAGAGGGAAAGGGGGGGAGTGGGTTAAGTGTGTTTCTGTAGTGATTGCTGAAATCGCCAGCAACATTATTAGTCTCGGTAACAATCGTGACCGCCAATCCCAGTGGCCGCGCGTTCTAAGACAGGTCTGCGGCCACTCGCTTGCTGGGGTTGCGGGTTCGAATCCCGCTGGGGATACATGTCTTGTCTGTTGCTTGTGTTTTCAGGAAGATCACTGGGTTGAGCTAATCACTCGTCCAGAGGAGTCCTGCCGAGTGTGGTGTGTCTGAGTGTGATCATGAAGTCACGAAAATGAGGCACTGGCCGAATAGTGGCTGTTGCGCCATGGCTGGGGGGGGGGAGTGAAGCGAGAATCTTGGCCATGGACTTACGTTTGAATAAGACAATTATCTTTTATGTTAAGAACCCACGTTTTCAGAACTATTTAGCTTATGTCTTAAGCCTTTCATAACCACGACTGCCAGTCAGGTTTAACAGTAACGTTATGCTGTTGATGTGCAGGCCTTCAATTGTACATCTGTGTTGGTTTCCTATGACAATAATAATTGTGAATTTTAAGTAATAGTGGTGGAAAACCAACACTTAAACTTCTGACGTATGGAAATAGAAGGAAGGTACAAACCGTCCAGTCACCACTGAGCTATTTTGTGAGATATTAGGCTTTCGCCGGGGTATAGTTGAGGTATTCGATCTTGTGGCGCAGCGTACGTTAGTTTGTTACTAACATTTCGGGACAGCGTAGCGGTCCCATCTTCAAGGGTCAAGATGTCTTGCTCTTTAGCTGCGTTCACTTGTTTAGTAGCAAGACAGCTGCTTGTACACACGCAAGTCTATTCGTTGGAGGATAACTTTCCATTAAGCAAAGCATAAACACCACTTACATATTCTTATGTTTATTGGACCGTGCATCATCTTGATAGCTGAATAAAGAGAGACCAACTTGATGTCACTTGCTTTTTTAATTTCATTATTTAATGCTCAACATGTTCCATCCTCAGGAGCAAGCTCTTGAGGATGGATGCATTAACCGAAACATGTTGAGCATTAAATTATGAAATAAAAAAGCAAGTGACATCAAGTTGGTCTCTCTTTATTCAACTACCACTTACATAATTCCCATATAAACTAAAAACTTACTGAAGTGTAGGCTAGAAGTATGCCAAATGAAATGTCCGTAGAACGGTTATAAGAGAGGCTGTTCTGTGCTGTTGATTGTTAAGTGACGTCAATTGGTTCGTTGTGCATCGTATCTATTCGCCTACAAGATCTAAAGACTCGTCAGCTTCTGTTTACTCCGAACACACTGCCGAAATGTGGGCAAAACCAACTTAAGCTGGGGAAGAGCACTGAAGAGCGATGAAAGAAGCACACCGCGGCGAAAGCCTAAAACCTCGCTACTGAGTGCTCGGGTTTACCGGAAAGCACTTTGTAGCTTTACGCTAGAATTGACCTTCGCATCTCACGATTCGCCACTGCTGTTGTCGCATACGTTAGGAACGAACGCATAGACTGTGGGTATAGCGTAATAACAACTCATTATTTGAAAAATGTAGCCATGTGCAGGTTGCAGTACATTTTTAACAAGGTATAATACAGTTTTTGAACTGTGGACAACTGCGAATCACCTCAGGAAGACTTTTTGGGTGTACAGGTGGTGCAGCTACTTTGCTATTGAAGTGAGAACTGTGTATTAATGGCGCCTGACAATCATATTTTTATTATAATTATGTTATACGAAAATAAGCAGGTGCATGAATGAATGGGTAAAAGAATAAACAGACTAAGAAAATAAGAGCAACATGTTGCACATGAGGGGAGAGGATTCTGCTACGTGGATGGTAATCGGATCCGGACGTTTGGAAGGAAGATGATACTACATTGCCTCGAAGTCGAGTTTCGATTACTCATTCACCCAGGGTTATGTGTGAAAAGAACTGAATTTCCAATTATTCCACTGCGAGAACCTCGTTTTGAAATGACGGAGTTTAAGTAATCTGTCGTGATGTAAAAATCCATCTCCTTCGTGAAGGAAGAAACTGGCGCACACACTAACATTAATCGACATGGCACGTGATATCTGCAGACTTGTTCACGAAAAAGGACAATTTCATTACAGCAGTAGGAAACACTGAAGCACAGCGCAGTTTCGGGAAGTTGTAAAGTCAATTCATCTGTCGGTACACAGCCGAACTTAACCTAACCTACCCCAATGTACTGTCGCAGAAGAGAAGGTAGCCATTTTCATGGTCACGCAAATCGGCCCTGTATGGACCAATAATTGGTACTAGGAGGACGTGATGAATGTATATCACACTGTTGAAAGCGAAATGCGATTTGCAACATGAAATGGACTGTTAAATTGGAGTGGCAACGTAGAGCTTAGGATGAAGTATGTGACGTCGCCCAAGCCATTTGAAGGCGGCGGGAACGGTGGATGCGGTTAGGATGACCAGCGAACGATAATCTGTGGTAATGATCAGCGGTGGCGGCTCACCGCGGACGGGTCGAGTACCAACAGTGCGTTGACGATCCCGCAGTGTAATCAACGCATACAGCAGGAAACAAATGAGGCGAATGGAATGACGGAAGAGCGGGAATAGTATAATATGAACCGTAAGGTTTCACTGTCGTGTCTGTGCACCTTGTTTGACGATGAACGACGATCAGGAGAACTCAAACACCTTTTGTGCAAGAGAATTGTTTCTTGGTTCAGCGTTGTGTGATGGATTGGAAGACTTCAATATTAGGTGAGGAGTTTTCAATTGTCCCGTAAAGTATGTGTGGTGGGATTAGTATGTTTAACCACAAAGCGCCCTTTTGAAGGTTATATGTTGCCGTAATGTGGATTTTACACACTGCTCCAGTCAATAGTCTCATGCAGTTTTATAGAAATTTATGTACTGTGCTTTGTTGTTCACTCGCAAGTTGAGTCCAAATGAAATGGCACGTTCGGTTTATTTTTGGGTAGCTTTAGCAACTACAAATTCCATAATATTGTCATTCAGTTAGACTAATTGTACACGAAGCTAAAATTATGTGTTTTCTGAGTACTTGATATTTTGGTTTGAGTGCTGATGTAAAGTCACAAGTAGAGAGAATTTGGGTTTTTGGTAAATTTATATTCTGTCATTATTGGAAGGAGTTTTTTTTTACAAGTTGGAACAGTTTTGTTTTCAATATAAAGTCAGATTTTTTTTTTTTTGGCCATGCGCAAATCAAAGTTGCCAGTATTTCTTTCAGTCTTCTTTCGTGGGATGTGCAGGGGGGTGTCCTTCATTTCTCTCTTTACTGATCCTCTTCATGTTTTTTTTTCTGTTATCATTGATAAACCACGGTGCTTTGCTGTTCTTTCCTCCACATGATAAATAGGTAAAATTAGACTTTTCTTTGCCACTTCTTACAAAGGCAGTGCACAATGTTTGTTACTTCCTGCCCTCTCTGTGCATGCTTTTACCCTTCTTTCTCTGATTACCTTTGTTAGATATTCAGTTTATAAAAAACCTAAAGTCAAATTTATTCACAACTCTAACCATGTATAACACAAAAGAAAATAACAGAATTAACTGACACGCACAAGACACGACGACACTTGAGCCCAAAATATTGTTAACTTGAATATATTGGTTACTGGTCATATGCATCTGATGTATTGAATTCTATCTGTGCCCAGACTGCAGTAGTTACATCACCTACTAAAAGGGAGTTCCAGACAGAACGCATAGAGCTTACTTTTATGTTGCATAGGCTTTTGGCAAGGCTTATCCAGGCTTTTATTGGTGTTATTTGGTTACATTTTTTGTTTATTATTTTCTTCCAATATAAATTTTTAAATGATGTGTTATTGAAGTGTCTCCCTGCTTCTCATGGTACAGAAGTAATATGATAAACTAACCAAAAATTTAATAGAAATGTGATGAAGGGTATGCATGTTGGAGCAGAGAATATTAGTCATGTTACGAAGCTGGGTATCAGCTGTCATTGAGACAGTCAGTGCTACATGTGGGAATGGTATTTTATTTGCAGGACTTAACCTTGTGTAGTGAACAGATTTTATGGTATGGGACTTTAATTTTTCACACTTGTGAAGGTTTGGATTATGGTCTTATTTATTTATTTTTTCTTGGTTTGTTTAATGACACTTTTCTTAGCAGAGGTAGTGTAGAATTAAGTGGTAAGGTGATTAGTGAATAGTGAACTGGAAAGTGCATGGAAGAATGCGGTAATGGACTTATTTCAAGTAATATCCTGGCAGCTGCATAGAGGGACTAAGAAAAACCACAAAAAGCTGCAGTCAGGATAGAAAGCCTGCAGGCTAAAATTTGAACCTAAAATCTGTGGAATACAAAGGAAGAATCATAGAACTTGACTGTAACATTTAGTAGATTTGCTTCCTGGGTTGTGCCACTGTGAGATATAGCAGGGGGTTACTATTTATTTGAAGTAACCTGCAGTATCCATGGTAGAATTTCTGCCCTGAAATGTTAATCATTGTTTGTCAGGTTGTATGATGTCACAACCTGAAAGGCCACAATCCAAAACTGTGAAAATGCCATATTTTGTTGTATAAAACAATAATTTCTGACCTAATCTGGGACTGTGTAATAAGGGATAAAACATTCTTCAGTTTTCCTGAAAGATATGTTGTTTCAGCCATTTGAGAACAATCCTTCAGGAAAGAGATGCCAATCCCAATGTGATTCTCCCAAAAAAAGGAGTGTCGCCCATGCATCTGGCAATTGGAAATGAATCTGAAGATTTTGCAGAGAACGTTACAAGGTTGTTCCTACGGTATGGAGGAAATCCTAATGTAAGGTAGGGTTTTTCTTGGGTTTATTTATTTATTTATTTATTTATGGTTTACTTTACAATCTTAGTTTAGATTTTATAAATTGAATGTTAGGACTTTTATGAAGAATGATTTAGTTCAATGGAAGGAATGAGATTTTGGATTTATTAGAGGTACTGTTCCTATGTTTGCTTGGAGGGCCTGGATAAGTGGTTTTGGGGCTGAGATAGAACCCTGGACTTCTGTTCAACTGTGATGTTTGTTGTGCCTGTATATTAATTTACTTCATGCAGCACAGTCCTGGTTGAGTAATGCAGGTTGTCAAGTTCCTGCCCTTATGAAACCAAAGGTTTCTTGCTGTGTGTACAACTCATCATTATCATTATTCGGATGAATCCAGTCCTCAGCCTTTACACTGTATCTTTAACACTTTGGTGTCCAATACCGGCTTTTGCTGAATGGCACGTTCCATTGTGTAGGGCCCAGTGTGACTGCAGTTAGTGAATTGTGACACAAAAGGTGAGCAACATTCTCAAGTACACAGTTGCATGGTGTTGATAACATATTATTCCTGGTCAGAACACATTACTTGGTGAATCTGTAGTTCGTTTCAAAGGAGAAATTTTATTCATCACTTACAAACCCACAAAAGAAAACCAAATAAATGGGGAATCTGTGTAAATGTTATGCCTCCATTCATGTCAGAGCCTGTCGAGAGGAGAGTAATAAGGAACAAAGATGAAGTTGTGGTAGAGAATTCAAGCATAATTGTAAATTACATGACGAATATGGGCAGAGTAGGTACTGCACATCAGTATTCAGGGAGATTGCATTCTTTGGAGGAAAGTGAAATGGTGGTGAAAATTATACTTCTGGGATACACAGTGCGTCTACTAAGTTTTATGACTGGCATTATAAAAAGTATTTGCATGAAAGAAATGACACTTTTATTGTTTAGTTTTTGACATAGATCCCTTGTAACTGTACACACAGATTTGCATGGTCATACAGCTTCTGGATGCCTTTGTAGAAGCCGCCCTTTGCCATGGTGTTTAATGTACTTGTCATGGCTGTCTGGATGTCCGAAATCGAGTCAAAGAGGCGCCCTTTCAAGTGGGATTTCACTTTTGGGAACAAAAAGTAATCAGCAGGTGCTAAATCTGGCGAATAACGGAGGGTGGTCGAGAACAGTGATTTTTTGTTGGGCCAAAACTGCTTGACGATTGTCACGTTGTGGGACGGGGCATTGTCTTGCAAAAGGAACCAGTAACCAGATTCACACATACCCGGTCTAACACGTCAGATTCTGTTTAGGAGCCTTTCCATTACACCTTCGTAGTACACTGCATTGATAGTTTCACCCTCCGGAACAAATTCTTTGTGGATTACGCCTTGCTAATCGAAAAAATTCACCAACATGGTCTTCACACAAGACTTCTAAAATCATCGTCTTCAATGTTTTCTCGTCCATCACGAAATCGTCCATACCTTCGGAAAACATTTGAACGAGATAGTGCTTGGTCCCTGTAAGCTGCATTTACCATTTGGAGAGTTTCCGTCGCACTTTTTCCAGCTTTAAAACAGAACTTTATCGCCAATCGTTACTCCGTACTCAAATCCATGACGAGGCTTTCACACACAGCTTCATTTCATGCCACAAATCACAAATACTGCTCAACTCACTCAGACAACACTAAGCACACAATGTGTCGAGACTTGCTCCTACGTGTTTCTGTGGGTGACTGTCTGATGGTGTGCATAGTATTCACTCTGCACAATCAGTCCTAAAACTTAGTAGACGCACTGTGTATGAAGGTTGCAATAATAAATGGATACATGCTCTGAGTGTGGGCCAGGATAGTGTAGTTGGTATAGCGACTTGCTACAGGCTAGACAGTCTGGGGATCAAATCCTGCTGGGGGTGAAATTTTCTGCACCCATCCAGACCAGCCCTGGGGCCTACCGAGCCTCCTATACAGTGGGTATCAGGTCTTTCCCCGGGGTAAAGTGGCCAGGGCATGGCGTTGACCTCCCACTTCCATCTAGTACCAAGGTTGAAGGAAGAATAGAACAGTACATCTACTCCCCCTATGGGCCTTTGTGGCTTGTTCTAGGGTGAACTTTACCTTTACCTTTACATCCTCTGAGTGGAATGTTGCAAGAAAAACAATTCCAAACTAATGAGCCACATCAACCTTATGCGATAGTTGGTCATGGGTCTTCCTGGAGTTCTCCATCAGGCTGGTGTGTATCCACAGGAGGATGATCTGACAAGGAGCAGAGACTGAATGGGGATCTGCATGTAATTATTCAACATCCAGAGATTGAACACAATGACTGCATAATATGCAGTAGTAGTAGTAGTAGTAGTAGTAGTAGTAAGAAATGTGGCAGGTGGAAGAAGGGAAACAACTTATGTTTGTGAAATGTTTGACTGCAAACCAGAACTTTATTTGGGAACACAGTGCAATCGTAAGCTGTAAGACACATTTAAGATGCTTCAGATTTAATACTAATGTACATTTTTGTTCAGACTTTGAATTTCACTCTTTAAATTAGGCAATTTGTAACTGTACCAATAGTAGAGATTTTCTGGAAAATTATTTTGGACCAGTCTTTTGGAATTCATAAAGAAATTCAGACTACAGATGGTTAAGATCCATTTTAATATAATCTTCCTATTTGTGCCTAGGTGTCTCATGTATTTTGCTCTTTACATTTTCTGACAAATATTATGTATGTGTTTCTCATCTGTTCTTTGCTTGGTGCCTGTCCCAACCATTTCATTCTCCTTGATTTGATCATACAAGTAATTTTTGTTAAAACTTAGAGATTAGGAAGTGCATTATGCAATTTTCTTCTGCCTCCTATTACATATTGCCTCTTAGGTCCAAGTATTCTCAGAACCTGTTTTTCAAACACACTCAATGCAAGCATTTATCATAGGGTGATACATGAAGGCTCACAGTATGCAAAATTACAGGCAGAGGTATAATTGAGATCTTTGGCTTTCACACCCATGCGGTCAAAACCTCTGTTCTACTGTCATGTGGTGCTGTGTCATCTGAAGGTTAGTGCACTAGTCACCTAGTGCACAGCACCACAGTTAGAAGAATGGAGACCAAAAGATATTGTTGTTCATGTTGTATTTGTCCCATATTTGGATATAAGATGGGAAGACAAAAGAATCTAAACTGAATGGCAGCATGTATTCTTGTTTCTTTAAAATTGTATCTGGCGAAGCAGCATATTGTTGTAGGAACTGGACTAATTGCAGATCCAGGACTGCTTCCCTTGAAAGCTTTCATTAAAAGATTGTGGATTTTACTAGGGAAGTTATGAATGTAAAGTGTGTTCTTTGAGTTTCGTTTGTACAGACATTATTTGGAATAATATTAATTGGGCTCAAGTTGTACTACATTTGGTACACAGATGTGAACTTTCACACGTACGTGGTGTTGGTAAACAAACTATAAGAAGTCAACATGTTGGGCTGTTATTGCCATGTGTTGAGACTGACATTAGTTTTTGATAATATGATACAGCAGCAAGCCATTTTTCTTTTGGAAATACTTCAGTCTCCATTTTGAATGGGAACAAACACCTAAAAACAAGAGGTCCTTTCTGGGCAAATCTGGAATAAGATTTTTTACTGCTTGCTCCCCCATGTCTAGCACGGTTTCAGTTTGTAAAGATTCAATGAATGTAATTATGTTTGTTAGTCTTTCATCAAAGTGTGGGTCATGAAGCTATAGACATAAAAAATGAACCAACTGTTACTACTTGTACATTCCCCACCAGGTATCACCTATGTTACAGAGTCCCACAGGTCTGTCGTGCTCATGCTTGAGAGAAAGCCATGATGTGGTCAAAATACAGTGGAAGTGGAGTACATATGTTATCAACTGCATTCTTTGTTATCTTTCAAACTAACTGTATTAAACATACCAGACTCCACATTTATCAATATTTTACTCATATTTTGCTAAATATTGATCAGTTTAATATGCGTTAAATTCAGGGATCTGTTTGGTAATGTCAGTGATGAGTCATGTGGACAGATGAATGTGCTCTCGTGTGTACACAATCAGTTCACGCACTGTGTGCAAAGAGTGTATAATGTGCAATCATAAGTTGTTTTTGATGTGATCACAGAGTATTTAATCAAACTTGGGAAACTTATGTAAGGTTGAGATTGTACTTCTGTTTTGTTTGCAATGATTTTGAGCTTATTCTTTTAGGTCCATTGACAGACAGACTCCTGTTCATATAGCATCAGCTTGGGGGCGCACAAATATTTTTCATCTGTTGCTTTTGAACGGAGGTGATCCATGGATCCATGACTGTGATGGCAACAATGCTTTTCATTATGCATATAAGGAGCAACACTGGAATATTGTAGATATACTGCAGAAATTTTGGCTCAAAGAATCGCACAAAGAGGATGATTCAAGTGATGAAAAGTATATATTGACATTTGGTAAGTAATATTGAAGCCAGCATTTTTTTCTTACCATAAAGGAAGTCCCTTGTAACAGCCTACTTCAAATTACAGATTCACATCATGTTGTAGTAATTCTTGGGCTCTGACCCTGGTCCTTGGTCACTTCACTGTTTTGACATCTGAATCAGCAGCTATGTCAGGGCAGTTGTTTCAGTGGTATTTGAATAATAATGTAGTTGGTGTTGACCAGGAGTTTCTGATTTGAATGGAATATATTTTTTTTACACCATGTAGCCTTCAGCTTTTTGCCCCATTGCTGTCTTCATTTCATCAATTTTTTTCAGAGCATAAATTCTGCATATACTTACCAGTAGTAATTTTTCATACTATCCAGATGAAGTTGTAATTTGTAACATTTTTAATATATTGAATGCTCATTATTCATTTTGTTTCTTGTTTCAGAAAAAGTATTTGTATATGGCAAGAATGTTGGTTATGAATACATTGCAGACTCAAAGTCAGCATTGTGCATGCAGCACGAGTTGTCAGTTTCAACAGAATCCTCCAGATCGTGTAATCCTATCCCACAGCTTACAGAGTTCAGCAGTAACCACCATGAATCTTCTGGATTGTATGGAAATCAAAATTATATTGTTCAGGAGAAAATTGATGGTGGGTGTAGTGTTACTACACAGACATGTCAGAAATGCTATTTGGCCAATGCCATTCCAGATATTGCTGTAAATGGCCATGCAGAAAGTAAACCTTGTAGAGTAGATATAACGCATAAATCTGTCCCTGAGGAAGAATGTGACAGGGACAGAATTACAGCAGCAAAACAGGTGCCCACTCCTGAATGTAAAGAAGAAAATTTAAGAACTAGACAGTGGGGTAGTTCTTGTAGTTCTTCTACAGCTGTAGGCAAGGACATGAAGGCAAAGTTACTTGAAGAAAAAAAGGTTAATAATCCATGCGATTCTGGACAGGTTTTGTGCAATGACAGTGCTTCATTGAAGGGTGTGTTGCGACTTCCTTCTCCAGAAAAAAGTGTCAAGAAGTCATTGAATATTATTAATAAAACAAAACATTTGCTTTTGAAGTTTGAGGAAGGGCTTACAAAAGAGAATGTAGATGGCTTTCAAGCTGTGAAAGACACTGATGCTGGAGATGTCTCTCAGAAGAAGATGGGTACCAAGATTCAAGGGAAATCCACCATTAGTGAAAGTGAAGTGGAAACGCTTGGTAACAGTCATATATGTAGTTCTGATGGCAATGCCTGTCATGGTAGTATAGGTAAGAAAAATGGACTGTCTGAATCTGAATGGAACGGTAATATAAAGGATAACAGAATCACACAATACTGTGGTGCAAAATCAAAGTGTGGCCATGAAACATTCAGTACATGTGATACATTTTTGCCAGAATTGATTTTGGAAAATGAGTGGATTGCTAGTCAGTCTTGTTTTGTTCTTTCTGAGAGCACTGGCTATGTAACTTGTGATGACACTTACCCTGTGGTAAAAAGAACTGAAGTGGATGAAAACACAAATTGTATGCAGAGTAACGTATATAATCCCAGTGGTAAAACAAGTCCCAATTCAACAGCAACAGTGCCATCATCCCTAAATGTTGATTCCTTCATGAGCTTGTCTGAGCAGTACAAGTATTCAGATGAAGATGAAGGTGTGGTTCTGTTGGAGAGAAGGTTCCTGGTGCCAGCAGTCAGGTGAGACGTCATTCAGGACAGTTCTGTCCCACAGTCTGTCAGATTCTTATGTTATTTGACCCATCAGGTTTTGGTCATCTCTGGCTTTAGTTTCACTTGTCATGCACAGATGGCAGGGAGGCAGCTTTTCTGTGTCATTGATTCAGCTTGTGATAGCTATTTGCTATTTCTGTAGTGTTTCCTTGTGCTGTATTTGGGCCAGTGTAAATGAAAGTAAGGTCTTGATCAGGTTTGGGTAATGCAGTTGAAGATAAAACTTTGTAGGTCATCTGGGTAAAATTTTGGCCCATTCAGACTTCCAAAGGTTACGCATATGAAAATTGTGCACTGTGCATATGCAAGTGACTTGCATTTAGCCGAGCTCTGGGGCTTGTAGTCTGAGTTGGGGTGAAGAATGCGCTGTTCCTCACCTTGTCAATTTGCAGTGCGTGCATGTTAATGCACCAGCTGAATATTGCAAGGTGCATTCTCTGGTTATTGCTGGTGTAGGTTGTGTTATAATTTTTCAAGGCTGACTCTTCTGTGACATGCAGACAGTCATGGTTTAACCAGGTATTTTTATAATCATCTTATCTGGTGAATATAATCCAAAATTTAAACTTTTAATTGAAAATTTGGCGTAATATCATGCAGTTGGCTATCTTGTACTTCGCTATATACAGTATGTAGTTCTGTATGGAGATGATGTGGATAAGTGTATACAAAATCATTTAGACATTCACAGTTCCACTGTCTGTTTCTTTCACCTTTCATATACATCATTTTGGGTAGAGAGTCACTGTAAACCACAGTACTTACTCAGAACATATAAGTAGATGCACATGTGCAAACATATTTAACCTTTACACAACGGGATTTAAATGGCTACAGTCAACCTTTGCGTATGACATTATTTTCGCTAGGCATTTTAAATTTTAGTACATGATTTACAAAAAAACTTTATTATTCCAGGAACCAAAAAACATTTAATAATGGATTAAACGGCATTTTTTGGGAAATAAGACAGCCATATCTGTGTGTGTTCAAGAAATCAGTAATAATTTTAATTAATGAATAGACAAAAAAAATTGGATGGAATATGCAAAAATTTCAGTTTCCTTTACTTACATATTGGCTTGATTCCACAGTTTTTCTTAAGGAGGTTGCACGTGATGTTGTTAGAACTGTGCCTTTGTGTGGTAATCTTCAAAACAAGTATTCTTAAGGCACAGTCCCACTTCACACTTACGGCACTTCCAGAACACTTTTTTTGTCACACCTGTAGCCTTACAGACACAGCACCTCAGTTGCGTCTCAGACGGGGTAGGCCAATGTTTGCTGCCGCAGACTTCAAGCCTAGTGACACGCTTTTCAACTTTAGGTGGTCTCCCTAATGGCCTTGGTACTCTCCGTTCTGGTCCAGCATGTGCCAGCATATTCCTCACGAGGGTAAATTGAAAATTTCTATGTGAAATCTTCTTACCCCCACAAGAGGAATGAAGGATGTAGCTATTGAGAATGGTCAGGTCTAACAGATAAAAGAACAGTTTTTTTGTCCACTTGAATGTGCACCAGCTGGTGGAGTAACTGTTGGCCATTCTGTCACCCTTATCCACATAGCCCATATGATGGTTATAATCTATCACAATTTGTGGCTTTATGGCTTGTCCTCTCTCATTGCAGAAATTACCTTCTGCTGGGGCATTATGAATATTAGTCAACATGCATACATCTCTCTTGTCCCGCCACAGTATTGCCGTCAAGTCAGCCCTGGTTCTAACGCGAATGTCTCCCCTTTTCAGTTTTGTTGTCTTTGGTTTTAGGTCTTGTGGCATGCCTTTCCTGTTCAGCCTGACAGTTCCACAACAGTAAATCTGTTTCTTCACCAAATCATTAAATAATTCAGGGGAAGAAAAGAAATTGTCCATGTGTAATTTGTGGCCACGTCCTTCTATCTTCCTCGTCAGTTCTGTCACTGTTGCATGGGTTGCTGTCACGTGCTGTGTGCTGTCTGTTCTTCCCCAGGTATACTTTCATGTCATACTTGTATCCAGTCGAGTCACAAAGTTTGAACATTTTGATGCCGAAATGCTTGCGTTTTTCTGGTATGTACTGTTTGAAACTCACCCTCCCTTTGTAAGGAACAGTAACTTCATCAGTAGCCAGATTTTCGGAAGGGTTGTAAAATTTGGAAAATGTGTCATTTAGAATTTCAAACAGGTCTCGTATCTTCCATAGTCTGTCAAAATTTTCGTCTGTCCT
>Ga0123352_10009396_pt1 | contig 15289 bp, 18 predicted proteins | sample TergutLab28metaG_FD_89700 | JGI IMG/M metagenome (GOLD analysis project Ga0123352, IMG submission 89700) | Labiotermes labralis P1 segment gut microbial communities from Petit-Saut dam, French Guiana - Lab288 P1 | ecosystem: Host-associated > Arthropoda: Insects > Digestive system > Gut ... | reverse complement strand
GGGCTCGTGGGGAGAGGCGGGCCGCACAGGGGTGCGGCCCCTACTGCGAGCAAGTCTGCGGTAAACCACAAGCGATTTAAAGTCGCCCCGACAACGAGCGTGTGTGGGATTAACCGGGACGATTGACATAGTACCCTACATATCCATCTCCGCGTAAATCTCATCTCTACGCGCTTGCTCTATAAGCGCCGCACCCTGCGACACCTTGCTCAAAAGCCGCGTCCCCGCCAGCAAAAACCCCAGCAGAATAAACCCAAAAAACGGCACGTGAACCCCGTCTAAGCTGATTAAATGCGGCATCGCACGACCCCACGCGGCTCCCGACCCCAGGTACTCCCGCATCAGCGAGACCACGAACATGGCAATCACAAACCCGGCCACGCTCTTGACCGCCCGGGCCACCACCGGGTAAATCTTGTCTCTGGACTCAATCGACACAGCAGCCGCAAAAGTCATCGAGTTGACCGCCATCAGGTAGATATACATCCCCATCATCTCGCTCACCATCGGGAAGATACCGCCCAGCCACCGCCCAGCCACCAGCATAATCAGGGTGGAAACCAGCGGGTAAATCAGCACTCTGCTCCACCGTGGAATAAAACGGCAGAGCGCGATCGCCGTTATCACAGTCCCAAAGTGAATCATCGCCATCTGGGTAGAGATTGTCGTCGCAGCCTGCAAGCTAATCGAGGTCACTATCAAGAAAGGCAGGTCAAGCCCCAGGGCTCCCACCGGGTTCTTCCAGACCCGGCTGCTCAACAGCTTATGCTTTTTTCGGTATCGTTTTATCTCGCTCGGCTTCAAGTTCAGCTTCACGGCGCCGCCTCCTCATCTTTGCTGCAAACTTTTCGCCCACCCGATCAAACGCCCAGACACTCGCGTTCATCAGCAGTATGGCGTAGGCTATCTGCTCTTCCATGTTGCCAAAATGCCTGAACAGCATAACCATAACCCCGGTCGCAGCCCCAAAGGCTATCTTTGTCGGCACGCGCACCGGCGTGGTCACCGGGTCCCCCAGCAAGAATATCCCGCCAAAGAGCACAAGCCCGGTAGCCAGCTCAAACCCGACTGAAGCAAGCCCGGTAGCCGGCCCTCTTGGGAAGAGCAGTGCAAGCACCGACACCGACACAAAAAAACTGACCGGTACCGCCCACCGCACTGTCCCGCGAAAAACCAGGTATAAAAGACACGCCAGCAGTATTAAGATATTAGTGCCGCCCATCGGCCCTGGGTAGTTGCCCAAAATCATATCTAGCACATCATGCCCCGGCGTACCGCCAACCATCATTACAAAAGCGGGGGATACCGGCGCGGTAAATTCTATCTGCCCCAAAACCGGCAGAACCATAGTCGGCGGCGGATAGGTAAACAGCAGTCCCCCAAACAAAAACGCCACGAACGAGAACCCAGCCGCTGCCGGGTTAAACACATTGTGCCCGGTGCCGCCAAATGGCGCCTTGGCCACAAATATCGCGAATGCGCAGGCAATTGCCACCACAAGGTATGGAATAGATGCCGGCATCATCAGCGGCAGAATAAGCCCGGTAACTACCGCCGAGACGTCCCGCCGATCGTGCCGTTTGCCAAGTGCTCTGCTGCACAGCCTATCAAAAACCAGGCAACAGACCGCCGCCCAAGCCCCCAAAGCAAAAGCCCGCGGCCCGTGGTAATATATCGCCATTGCGTATAAAAAGCTCAACGCAAAGGCACAGTCCCACATAACCCCGCGGGTAGACCCCGCCACCCGTATATGCGGCGCGGGGTGGGAATCTAATTTCAAAGGGCATACCTCCCTTAATTTTCGACATTTTTGTAGGGTCGGGCTTCCATGCCCGACCGCCTACGATAAATCTGGATTTGTAGGTGCGAATGGCAATCCGCCCGCCTATACAAACCATCGCCGCATTGAAGCCCGGGCAGGGATGGAACCCTGCCCCTACAGCGTCAACTACCTTTTGCCCTTCTAACGCTATCCGCCACCTCCAGCTTAGACGGGCAGATATAGCTGCAAGTCCCGCACCCGATGCAGAGCTGCGGGTCGTAATCCCCCAGCCCGGCAGCGCGCCCGCGCCCCATCAACCGGTGGATATACATAGGGTTCAGCCCCGCCGGGCAGAGCTGAACGCACCGCCCGCAGCTTATACAGTTGTAGTGCATGTCCCACTTGTCTTCGCGCACGGCCAATATGGCCTTGGTGGTATATGTCACGCCTGTGTGTTCGGCGTCTATAATAGCAATCCCGGTCATCGAGCCCCCGCAGACTATCCTGGTCGGGGTCTCGCTCAGCCCACAGCGCTCAAGCACTTGCATTACAGTCATTCCCACCGAGACTTCCAGGTTCATGGGGTTGGTAATACAGTTGCCGGCCACGGTTACAAAGGTACTGGTCTGCACCTTGCGCAGCCTGACCGCCCTCGCCAGATGAATAAGCGCTCCCGCGCCCACCACCAGCTTCTTCCCCTCAGGGAAATTCTTTAGCCGGGTCTGCTGGGTTGTGGGGTACCCACCCCGCACCTTGGTCACTCTAATCCCCTCAATACTGCGGGGAATACGGGTCTCGGTATCGGCTATCATCTTGTAGGCCATTATTCCCTTTTGCTCGCAGCTACCCACCCGGCAACAGAGGTCGAGCCCGGCCGCCACGTCTTCTCTAAACGCCAGTAGCGGCCCCAACCTGCTCGAGATATACGGTTCGTCGTCCACCGCGTCGGCAATCACCATGTCTGTACTATCAAGTGCCCTCTCCAGCATTTTGTATAGGGGGCGCCCATCCCGCTCGTCGACTATTTCAGCCAGGCGGGCTACTTCTATTATGGCTTGCTGCTCGCCACCTGCGGCAAGCTTTGTAATCTCAATCTCTTGGTGGTCACTTTGGGGGTTGACAAAGCGGATTATCGGGCCGCTCATAGCCGGCTCTTTGTGCTGTTCCAGCACCAGCCCCTTTTGGAATATCGGCATACGTATACCCCCTAAAAAATCAATCGTAGGGGACGCACACCCGGGAGTCCCGTTATAACAATCGATAGCTTTGCTATAAATTTGCGGGACGCCCGGGTGTGCGTCCCCTACAGGCCCGTACATCAATCGCCATCTAACAAAGGGGGCCACATCATGGATTTCACCCTAATCGGCCCAGACAAACTAAAAGTCGACCTAACAGCCAATGACCTCGCCGGCCTTGCCCTAGAATACAAAGACCTCGACCACAAGGACGAGCGCACCCGCCAAGTTCTCATCGATCTCATCGCCAGAGGCCGGGAAGCCGCCGGCTTTTCCCCACGCAGCGCAAAACTGTATATAGAGATCTACCCGCGCGAAGAGGGTGGCTGCGTCATATACTACACCAAGCTCACCACCGGCCAACTGGACTCCGGCGGCAGCTTCCTGCCCGGCCCAACCCCGGTCGTCTTCGCCTTCGAGGACATCGAGACCCTGCTCGCCGCCGGCCGGAGGGCTTACGCGCTCTTCCGTCATCGCATACTCAAGAGCTGCCTGTACACACGGGGCCGCAGCTACCGCCTGATTATCTACCCCCTGGACTTTGGCGAGGGCCCGTCTGTCAGCTTCCTGCGCGAATACGCCCGCCTGGTAGGGGAGGGCAGCGTGCTCACAGCCCACATAGAAGAACACTGGCAACTGCTCACCGCCGACAACGCCCTCGAAACACTGGCAAACATAGAGGGCGCAAAATGATTCACAGGCCGCCCGGCATTCCCCATACATTTGGCGTTGTAGGTGCGGGGTTCCATACCCGCCCAACCATATACACAAAAAATAACAAAACGTCTAACATTAGAACTCCGCAGCAGCCCGCATCTCCGCAACCGCCGCCGCATAATCCTGCTTCCCGAACAGCGCCGACCCCGCCACGAACACATTGGCTCCGGCCACCGCACACTCTGCGATAGTATCCTTAGTAATCCCGCCATCTACCTGAATATCCAGCTTTAGGTTCAGCTGCGCGGCCCGCTCGCGAATGCCGCTAATTTTTGGCAGCATCTCAGGCATAAACTTCTGCCCACCAAATCCCGGATACACGGTCATCACCAGCACCATATCCACCAGCTCCAGGTAATCAAAAACCGCGCTGGCCGGGGTATCCGGCGAAACAGAAATCCCAGCCCTCACTCCACCAGCCCGTATCTGTGCTATGGTCTCCCTGACAGGGCTATCCGCCTCCAGGTGAAACGTGACGATATCCGCCCCCGCCGCAATAGTTTGCTCAATGTATTTGTGCGGCTGCCTAATCATCAAATGCGCGTCAAACGTGATACTCGTATACGGACGCAACGACGTTATTACCGGCGGCCCAAAAGTTATGTTGGGCACAAAGTCACCGTCCATCACATCCAGGTGGAGCCAGTCGGCCCCGGCATCCTGCATAGCCGCGGCTTCCTGACCCAACCGTGCAAAGTCCGCAGAAAGAATCGATGGCGCTATCTTCATGGTACAACACCTCACATTCACCCACTTATTGTAAACCAATGGGCATAAAAGGTCAAGCGGCAGGGGTTACGCACCCTGCCGCTTCGCTTTTTCTCGCTCTTCTCTCTCTCTCTTCAATCGCTCTAAAATCGCGTATCCCTCTTTTGCTCCTTCGCTTATGTCTTTCATGATTTCCTCTGTGGTCATGCCCTCGTACCGGAGAGCTGCCTCATCACGTATTCGGCGAATATCATCCACGCCAAAACTCTGATTGTCCATCTTGCAATCTCCTTTCGAGTAATGTGGTGGGTGTGTAAATATCTATCGGGCCAAAATGATTAGCCAAGCAAATCATACGCACCCCGTCAATGACCTTGACATTTACCATATGCTTAAAATTCCAGGAGACAATAGTGCTACATCCGCTATGGATAGCAGCGGCGATATGCGCGCGGTCGGCCTCGCATTTTGGCGGCAGTATACAAAGTCTTTCTATCTCGTCGACTAGAGCTATTACTTCCAAATTCCCGACCACTGTGACACTAGTATACTCAATTTCACTGAGAAAAGCAAACATTTCAGTTTGTTTCGGCTCCCGGCATTTGGACAGCTCATTTACCACAACTTCAGAAATAACAACGTCATATCTGCCCATCCTCAGCAGCTCTCAGAACTCCAGCGTATCCATCATCAACTCTGGTGCGTCTGCCTGCCTAAGGTAGCTTATCACCGACGTGTCAAGATAAATCCGTCTCTTGCGCATTGTCGCTCTCCTTGTTCTCTGTCTCTTCCGAGCCCCCATTCTCCTCTTCCTTAGGCGCCCGCGCCAATGTCACAATCCTGCGCGATCCATCCAAGCGCATAACCCGCACTCCAGACCCATACCGGGACTGCGCCGCAATCTCATCGGCGCTAATGCGAATAATCACACCATCATCCGAGATAAGGAAGACATCGTCACCCTCGCCAACCATCTTGACCCCGGCCACTTCTCCGCGGTAGTTACGAATACCCTTGCCTCCGCGCGACTGCAACCGGAACTCATCTACCGGCGTCTTGCGCCCCTTGCCGTCAACAGAGACGGTTAGCAGCACCGAGCCGTCATCCCGCACCCGCGCAAAATCGACAACACGGTCACCGGCGCTCAAAGTGATAGCCTTAACTCCGCGCGCTGTCCGACCCAGAGGCCTTGCGTCGCTCTCAACAAACCGGATTGCCATACCCTTTTGGGTAGCCACCAATAGCTGGCTGTCCCCACCGGTCACCCGCACACCACAGAGCTGGTCACCCTCGTCCATATGGATAGCGTTCAGTCCGCTGCGCCGCACGTTCTTGTACAGCCTCATATGGGTACGTTTAATAATACCGTTAGCAGTCATCATAACGAGGTACTTGTCCTCATCAAAGTCGCTCACCTTTATCATGGCAGCAATCTTCTCGCCGGGTGAGAGCGCCAGCAGATTGACAGCGTTGGTCCCCTTGGCTGTCCGGCTGCTCTCGCCAATCTCATAAGTCTTCAGCCTAAAGCACCGCCCCATATTCGTAAAGAACATGATATAATCATGCGTCGACGCAATAAACAGCTCGTCCACCACGTCCTCTTCCCGCTGGGTCATGCCAGTTACTCCGCGGCCGCCGCGGCGCTGTGTCTTGTAAACATCCAGAGACTGGGCCTTAAGGTATCCGTAATGGGTCAGGGTAATCACCCTATCCTCCACCGGTATAAGGTCTTCAATGTCGACTTCGCCCATCACTGCCGTAATCTCAGTTCGGCGCTCATCCCCATACTTGTCGCGGATAACCCCAAGTTCCTCCTTGATTATCGCCAGCACCTTAGCCTCGTCGGCCAGTATGGCCTCCCACTCGGCAATCTTAATCCGCAGCTCGGCAAGCTCGTCTTCAAGCTTTTGCCTCTCCAGACCGGTCAGGCGGGAGAGGGTCATCTGCGCAATGGCATTTGCCTGCTCGTCAGTCAGTGCAAAACGCGCAATCAGCCGGTCCTTGGCCTCACCAGTGCTCTGCGATGTCCGGAAAATATCTATAACTTCATCTATGTTGTCCTGGGCAATCAGCAGCCCGTCCAGAATATGCGCGCGCTCTTTGGCTTTGCGCAGATCATACGCCGTCCTGCGCCGCACAACCTCGGACTGAAACCCGATATATTGGTCGAGCATCTCCCGCAGGGCCATAACCTTGGGCTGCCCCTTGTCCAGCGCAAGCATGATAACGCCCTCGCTGTTCTGCAGCTGGGTGTAGCTGTACAGCTGGTTAAGCGTGACCTGCGCGTTCGCGTCTCTCTTTAAGTCAATTACGATCTCCATGCCGTCCCGGTCGGAGTGGTCGGCTATATTCGAGATCGTCTCAATCCGTTTGTCCTTGACCAACTCGGCTATGTGCTCTATCAGCCGCGCCTTGTTGACTGTATACGGAAGCTCAGTGACTACAATCCGCTCCCGCCCGTTCTCACGCTCAACGATCTCACACTTGGCGCGAACCACAACTTTGCCCCGCCCGGTGCCATAGGCACTGCGGATCCCCGCGCGCCCCATAATAATACCGCCGGTAGGGAAGTCGGGCCCCGGAATATGCTCCATAAGTTCATCCAGCGTAATCTCCGGGTTATCAATAATCGCAAAGACACCGTCAATCACTTCCCGCAGGTTATGCGGCGGAATATTAGTCGCCATACCAACCGCGATACCCATACTGCCATTGACCAGCAAGTTCGGGAACCTGGCCGGCAGCACCTTGGGCTCAAGCAGCCTATCGTCAAAGTTTGGGGCAAAGTCCACCGTCTCTTTCTCAATATCGCTGAGCATAAAGGTAGAAAGCCGGCTCATCTTGGCCTCAGTGTACCTGTAAGCCGCCGCCGGGTCTCCGTCCACTGAGCCAAAGTTGCCGTGCCCGTCAACCAGCGGGTACCGCAACGAGAAGTCCTGCGCAAGCCGTACCAGTGCATCGTAAACCGACCCATCCCCGTGGGGGTGGTATTTCGCCAGCACGTCGCCCACCGTACCGGCGCATTTGCGGTACGCCTTTTCCGGCGAGAGCCCCAGCTCGTACATGGTGTACAAAATCCGCCGGTGCACGGGCTTTAGTCCGTCGCGCACATCCGGCAACGCCCGCGACACAATAACAGACATGGAGTAAGCCAAAAACGACTCCTCCATCTCCTCCCTTATATCCCGGTGTATAATCCGCTCGTTCTCATGTATCTGCATTAGGTTACCGCCTCGTTACGTCATTTTTATAAACCTGGCTCTAACATTCACGGGTCAACTAAAGTCCGCCCCTACATGTCCTCAAAAACGTTCTCTAAATCAATCTCGCACCCGGGCAGAACCCCCACCGGCACGGTGTCAGTCTTGTCGTACATAGCGGTCAAAAACTCGCCCTCGCGCACCATGCACACCATAACCCCTCCATCGTCAGGGTTAACCATCCAATACTCCCGCACCCCAGCCCGCATATACTTGTGGAACTTTACCCACATATCATACCGAGTATTAGACGGCGAAAGAATCTCAATTACCAAATCCGGCGCACCCTTGCACCCCTTCTCGTCAATCTTGCTGCGGTCGCAAATAATCACAAGGTCGGGCTGCACAACTGTATCGTCTTCTCCGTCCGCATCCAGCCGCACATCGAATGGCGCGGCATATAGTCTTCCATTACTACTCAACAGACTCAAAAACTGTTCTGTAAAATTCATTGAGACCCTCTGGTGCTTCTCGCTGGGCGCGGCTAACATATAAGCTACCCCGTCTATCAGCTCCCATCGCTCTCCGTCATCCCACGTGCAATAATCGGCATACGTATACCGCCGCTCATTCCTTGGCTGTTCCATAAAATCCTCCTTACCAAGATATGCCGGTCGAGGGTGGAACCCCGTGCATGCACCGGAAACATAAAACTCCATGATGCGAAGTCCCGTAAGGCCCAGCGTCACGCTGGCTACACATCCAAATTCCTTACCTTCCTTGCATTCAGCTCAATAAACTCCCGTCTCGGCTGCACCTTATCACCCATAAGAATCGTAAACACCTCATCAGCCGCCGCCGCGTCCGGCATGTTCACCTGCTGGATAAACCGGTTCTCCGGGTTCATGGTCGTATCCCAGAGCTGGTCTGCGTTCATCTCACCAAGACCCTTATACCGCTGAATCTCAATCTTCGACTTACCCTCCGGGTTCATCTCTTTAATCAGCCGGTCGCGCTCACTGTCTTTGTAAGCGTAGCGCACATCCTTGCCCTTGCTGAGCTTATACAGCGGCGGCTGCGCGATGTAAATATGCCCCGCCTTAACCAGTGGCGTCATAAACCTAAAGAAGAAGGTCAGCAGCAGGGTACGTATATGCGACCCGTCCACGTCCGCATCCGCCATTATAATAACTTTGCCATACCGCAGCCGCTCAAGATCAACCTCTTCGCCCATTCCACAGCCCAGCGCGGTTATAACTGGCATCAGCTTGTCGTTGCCGTACACTTTATCCAGCCGGCTCTTCTCAACATTGAGCATCTTTCCCCAAAGCGGCAAAATCGCCTGGAAGTTCCGATCCCGCCCGGCCTTGGCCGAGCCGCCCGCACTGTCTCCCTCAACAATATAGATCTCGGTCGTTATGTTGTCTTTATTAATACAATCAGCCAGTTTGCCCGGCAGAGAAGCGCTCTCCAGCGCCGACTTGCGCCGGGTCATATCCCGGGCCTTCCTGGCCGCTTCCCGGGCCCGCGAGGCCTGCAGCGACTTTTCAAGTATTGCCTTGGCAATCCCCGGCTGCTCTTCAAAGTAAGTGGTCAGCTTGTCGTAGATAAGCCCTTCCACCAGCCCGCGCATCTCGGTGTTGCCAAGCTTGCCCTTGGTCTGCCCTTCAAACTGCGCGTCCTGCAGCTTAACCGACACTATAGCGGTGATGCCCTCGCGCACGTCCTCGCCGCTCAGGTTTTGGTCCTTCTCTTTGAGTATACCCTTACCGCGGGCGTAGTCGTTCATCGACCGGGTAAGCCCGTTCTTGAACCCAAGCTCATGGGTACCGCCCTCGCCCGTGTGGATATTATTCGCAAACGAGAGCAGCAGCGCATTGTAGCTGTCGTTGTACTGCATGGCCACTTCCGCCGAGATAGCGTCGCCCTTCGCGCTCTCACCCTTGGCAGTCAGGTATATAACATCCGGGTGTACCGTCTGCACCTGCTTGCGGGTGTGTATATGCTCGACAAAGCTGATTATACCGCCCTCGTACTGGAGCTTGGTCTGCACGGGCTCGCTCTCCCGCTCATCGGTTATAGTAATCGCAACTCCAGCATTCAAGAACGCCTGCTCCCGCAGCCGATCCAGCAGAGTGACATAGTCGAACTCAATCTCTTCAAAAATCGTGTCGTCCGGCCTAAAAGCGATACTGGTTCCGCGGGCGCAGTCACTCGCCATCTGCTCGACTTCACCGGTGGGCTCCCCGCGCTCGTACCGCTGGTAAAAGCGGCTCTCGCCGTCACAGACTTCAACTTCCAGCCACTCAGAAAGCGCGTTGACAACAGAGGCGCCCACCCCGTGCAGCCCTCCGGAAACATTGTACCCACCGCCGCCAAACTTACCGCCGGCGTGCAGCACAGTAAACACCACCGTCAAGGTAGAGATTCCCATCTTAGGGTGTATCCCTGTGGGGATTCCGCGCCCGTTGTCCGAGACCTTTATTATATTGCCTGGCAGTATCCGCACGTCAATCGAGTCGCAAAAGCCGGCCAGCGCCTCGTCGATGGAGTTGTCCACAATCTCATACACCAAGTGGTGAAGCCCGCGCGGCCCGGTCGAGCCAATGTACATTCCGGGGCGTTTGCGCACAGCCTCAAGCCCCTCCAGCACCTGAATATTACTCTCGTCGTAAGACATTATCTCCGGGTTGTCTATCATTTGGCTACTCCTCTTTTACGCTAATCTGCTATCTATGTTTAAATTTCCTCAAAAACATCACAAAGCGTAATATCACATCCGGGCAAAACCCCAACCGATACAATATCTTTATCCGCAAACGCCTGGGCAACATACAGCCCATCCCGCAATGTGTACACCTGTACCGTATTATTATCCGGATCCACTATCCAGTACTCCCGCACACCGGCCCTCAAATACAGCTGGAACTTTACCACCACGTCTCGTTGTGTAGTGGAAGGCGAGAGAATCTCAACCACCATATCCGGCGCGCCTTTGCAGCCCTTGTCGTCAATCTTATCTCCGGTCACAAATAACCACAAGATCAGGCTGCACTACTGTATCGTCCTCTCCGTCAACATCCAACCGAACATCAAACGGCGCAATAAACAATTTGCAAGGCTTACCCTTTAAAAAGTTTGCCAACTGCCTGTGAATTTCACCGCTGATACTTTGGTGTCCCGGCCTTGGCGCAGGCGACATAGTGTATGGCACACCGTCAATAAGCTCCCAACGCTCGCTGTCATCCCAAGTGCAGTAATCGGTGTAGGTGTACCGCTTATCCTTTCGCAGCTGTTCCACTACGAGCCCTCCCTGCTAATTATCTTACACAAAAACATCGCCAAGCTCGATCACGCAACCCTCCAAAACTCCAACAGGTACGCTCTCGCTGCCGCCATAGGCGCTGGTCATGTATCGGCCATCCTCCAGTGTGTGAACCATCACAGTCTTTGAGTCCGGGTCCACAATCCAGTACTCTCGCACACCAGACCGCTGGTAGAGGTTGAATTTAACCCACTTGTCCCGGCTTACACTCGAAGGCGACAGAATCTCAATTACCAAGTCCGGTGGGCCGTTGCATGATTTTCCGTCCAGCTTAGAGCGGTCACAAACAACCAACAAATCCGGCTGCACAACTGTGTCGTCATCGCCATCCGCACTCAAGCGAACATCAAACGGTGCTGCAAAGGCTTTACATGGCTTGCTTTTCAACAAATTGCCAAAAAGCCGTGAGAGTTCAAAGCTAATTTCCTGGTGCCCCTCACTTGCCCCAGGCGCCATAGCATACGCCACACCGTCAATAAGCTCCCAACGCTCGCTGTTGTCCCAAGTGCAGTAATCAGCGTAGGTATACCGCTTGCCTTCCCGCAGCTGCTCCATGGCGTTCTCCCTTCCTAAGAGTGGTGCAAATTTGCCCATCATTTCGTATAAATAATACAGGCAATACTTTGTGTATTATCAGGTATTCTGCGCAAAGTAGCTAGTAAAAAAATTGTGGCTTAAAAACACGCTTTAATACTCAGTAATCCTCTTTTTGAGCGTCCCCGCTGATATCTGGCTGAGGTAAACCCGCGACACACCACCGCGCTCACAGACCACAAAGCTGGTTGGCAGCTCCCCAGGCGAAACGTCGACAATCCGTCCTTGCTTTTGGGACGCGCTCAAAAACCTCTTGGTCTCCGCCGAAGTCGATGTCTTATCCAAATCAAACACCCCAATAATATCCCGAGTGCTCACCACGGTCTCCTGTCCCAAGAAAAGATACATAAACGCTCCTCATTAATTTAGCGACCTTTATGCTGTCGCAACCATTTTCCCCAGCAACCCGGCCTTCATTTCAAAAGTCTTTGCCTCAGTTGCCGCACTCACCGCCTCGGGCTCACAACAAGTTATAAACACTTGGTTGCGGCTGAGGTGCCCAAGCAAAAACTTCCTGCGCGACTCGTCCAGCTCGCTCATCACGTCGTCCAGCAGCACTATCGGCGGCTCGCCGGACATCTCCTCCAAAATCCTACACTCGGCGAATTTTAGGGCCAGCACACAGCTTCTCTGCTGCCCCTGCGAGCCATTCTGCCGCACGCTCTGGCCATCCAGCATTATATCAATATCGTCCCGGTGCGGGCCTTTATTAGTGCGCTTAAGGCGAATATCATCTTTCCGGCTGTCCGCGAGCACCTTCGCGAAGTGTTTAGTTATCTCTTTGCGGCCCCAATCGACACTCAACTTACCGCTCCCGCAGATATAGCTTGCCGAAAACCGCTCCTTCCCACCCGAAAGCTCGGCGTAAATCTCCACCGCGTACCGCACCAGCTTGCTTATATACCGCAGCCTCATCCAGGCAAGGTAACCACCGTAGTCCACCAGCGCCTCGTCCCACACATCCAAAGAAGTGTTAGGTTGCGAACAAGATCGCAAATCGCTGAGCAAAACCCCTCGCTGCCGCAGGATTCTATCGTACCCGCTAAGAACCTCGCCGTATTTTGGGTAAACCTGTGTGAGCGCCTGGTCAATAAACTTCCTGCGCTGCACCGGCCCCTGCTTGATAAGCTCAAGATGGTCTGGCGAGAACATCACAACCCTGAATATACTCGAAAGCTCAGCCATCCTTTCCAGCCGCACTTCATTAAGAAAAGCGACCTTACCATCCTCGCTTACCTCAATAGCGGCAGACTGCTCCCGTCCCTCCGAAACAAAGTCGAGGTCAAGCCGCAGCCGTTCCCGCTCAAACTCAACAAGCTCGCTCTCTTTGCCAAATCTAAAACTTTTGGCACCACAAAACAGCCAAAGAGCCTCTAGCAGATTGGTCTTGCCCTGCACATTCTCCCCATGAATAATATTGACACCTACACCCGGGGAAAAATCAAGCTCCCGCAAATTTCTGAACCCCTCACCCCTAAGCCTCGTAACTTCCATTAAGACCCAACCACTTCGTATATATTTCCAGCTACCTGCACCCGCGCACCGGGATAAAGCTTTTTCCCGCGCATGGTGCACTCCTGGCCATCAACCAAAACCTCTCCATCCTTTATAAGAACCTTAGACTGTCCACCGCTGTCAGCGACACCGGCCAGTTTAAGAAAACTGTCAAGCTTAATAAATTCCGTCGTGATAGCTATTTGCTGCATATACGTTCCCTCCTTACAACCCTTTGACCAAACCTCTAAGCACAATCCGTCCCTACAAAAACCCAATCTCCTAAGAGACACCTCTACTTCTGTTAACAAACCGGGAGCTCGTGAGAATTACACACGAGCAAACGCTCTGGTTTTTGCTAACCTGCCCGTGGAGAGGGGGTCTGGGGGAGTTGTCTGCGTAGCACGTCCTTTGTGCAAAGTAAGTGCCTCCGCAGCACGAGCGGTACATTAGCCTCAGCCCGCAGGCGAATTAAAATCAAGTCCTTGACCCTGGCGGTCGGGGATGGAACCCCGACCCTACAGCGCTAGGTTGGGGTAAACCAGGGGCCCGATGTAAACTGCGGGCGGAAAATCCCGCCCCTACTGCGTTAGGTTTGAGAGACGATTGACACCGTACCATACAATCAAACCAACACACCTATGAGTACAAACCTATAGACACCATTACCCATCACCCCGCAACCTCACCGGCAAAACCAAAAACAAAAATCCATCGCCCTCCGGCGGCAAAACCTTAATAGGCGCAAGCGCCCCGGAAATCTCAATCCGCACCCGGTCGGTATCGGCCGCCTTTAGTGCGTCCATCAGATATTTATTATTAAAGCCCATCTCCACGCCGTCTCCGGTAATTTCACAATCAACCCGGTCATAACTATTGCCAAGCGGGGTCGAGCAGGACATCTCAATTTCATTTTTACCAAAAACCAGCTTTAGCGGGCTGCGCAGCCGGTCGGATATCAGTAGGGAAGTGCGCTCAATCCCCTCGATCATCTCCCTAGTAGCCACATTTACCACCGAGTTTCCTTTCCCCGGCAGCGAGGTCTTATAGTCCAAAAACTCGCCCACTAACAGCCGGCTTATAACCATATACCCGGCAATGTCGAAAATTATATGCTGCCTGCTCACCGTAAGCGAGACCTGAGCTTCCGCATCATCCTTCAGCAGCTTGGCGACCTCACCCAGCAGTTTGCCCGGCACAACAAATTTCATTGTCTGGTCTGTATCGACCTTTTCACTTCGCATAGCCAGCCGGTAGCCGTCAACCGCTACCACATTTAGCAGCCCTTCGCTGAGGTCAAACAGTGCCCCGGTATGCACCGGCTTAGAATCCGTATTGGCAACCGCAAACAGCGTCTGCTCAATCATCGAGCGCAGCACACCTTGCGGAAAACTTACACCCTCGCCCTGCTCAATCTGCGGCAGCTCCGGGAACTCCCCGGCCGCAATCCCCACAATATTAAACTTAGCTGCGCCACATTCAACCTCAGTAAAACACCGCTCACCAACCCGGACAAGCACACGCTCACCGCTCATCTTCCTTATCATATCCAAAAACAGCCTGGCGGGCAGTACAATCTCACCTTCATTCTCAACAACGGCCGCAATGCTTGTGGTAATCCCAGACTCCATATCGTATCCGGTCAACTCAAGGCTCTCACCATATGCCCGCAGACGCACACCTTCAAGTGCCGGCAGACTACTCCGCTGAGCAATCACCCTAGACACATTTGTGGTCGCCTCAACAAGCGCAGCCCTCTCACAGCTCATTCTCATCTTTCAACACCTTACCTTCTCTTAGCTAGCTAGCATAGCATAACTATATATTTATAGTAATAGCAGTAGGCACCGTGGAAAAGTGAATACCGCTGCACCTCTTACGACAACAAAGGCCCAAACTGGCACACAACCCTAAGTGGAAACAATCGGCAAACTCCAAAATACTTAACACTTCCAACCCACACGTTCAACACAGTCGTGGAAACTTCCTATGTTAAAACTAAAAACTCGTGGATAACCCAGACCAAATTCCAGCTACCGTAAAATCTTTCAACATCACACAACACAAGTTGAAAAGTGAACAGTTGAAAATAAGGAAGACGCTACCCTTGTACTAGTCCGTTGATCTGCCCGCAAACCTCCCCATCCGCTATGCAAGCCCGGGTTTAGAGCAAGGAATTCTCGCGGCGAGGTGTTTGCTGTTGACTGTGCCTCTGTTGACAAGCCGGGAACTCGCGAGAATTACACACGGG
>Ga0123352_10009394_pt1 | contig 15289 bp, 8 predicted proteins | sample TergutLab28metaG_FD_89700 | JGI IMG/M metagenome (GOLD analysis project Ga0123352, IMG submission 89700) | Labiotermes labralis P1 segment gut microbial communities from Petit-Saut dam, French Guiana - Lab288 P1 | ecosystem: Host-associated > Arthropoda: Insects > Digestive system > Gut ... | reverse complement strand
GTATGCTATGGTTGTATGATTTGTATGCTATAGTTGTATAAGAATATATGGAGCAATGGTTGTATGCTTTTGTATGCTATGGTTGTATAAGAATACATGGAGCAATTGTTGTATGTTTTGTATACTATGGTTGTATGATTTGTATGCTATAGTTGTATAAGAATATATGGAGCAATGGTTGTATGATTTGTATGCTATAGTTGTATAAGAATATATGGAGCAATGGTTGTATGTTTTGTATGCTATGGTTGTATAAGAATACATGGAACAATGGTTGTATGTTTTGTATGCTATGGTTGTATGATTTGTACGCTATAGTTGTATAAGAATACATGGAGCAATGGTTGTATATTTTGTACGCTATGGTTGTATGTGTTGTATGCTTCTATTTAATTTTGTATATTATGCATTCTTTTTGTTATATTTATGTATTCTTATTGTTATGTGTGTTCCATTCTAGGTATTGTGTTTCATTGCGTTGTTTTGTGTATTGTTTGCGTGTAAAAGTGTATTGTATTGCTACCAAATGTCAACCCAATTGCAGTTAACAAATATATCATATCTTATCGTACAGAACTGGAGACGAATTAATGGAGATAAGCGGAATATGGAAAGACGTGTAACTACTATACATTGCTGGAAAAAATAAAAGGATGGAATGTTTGACATACCTCCAGTCTCGCTTATCTTAATATTGTGGTACTAAGCATGGAGAAAATTTTACATCTAGCAGTAGCAGCAAACTAATAGACAACATCTCTGATGTGTGACAGTGCAAGTTTAGTGTTGTTACCTGTACCATGTTTGTTTGGACTAAATAGCTGCACTGAAAGGGACTGAGAAAGGAATTCGCTTTCAGGCGCCTAACTGATAACAAAGTGAAGGTCGAACAGCCAAATGCGGCGCGCAAACAAAAGCTGCTGCTTTCGTATTAAAAAACCTAAAATCCATTGTACTCTTATTTGCACACAGTCATCGTAAATTGTACCGCAACAGACTACTAAAATAAAGCCTATTTTTATGCGATAGTTCAATACCACACACGCAATATTTGCATGCTTCTCGCCCCTCTTCCCCCCCCCCCACAAAAATACTTAACGCAAGAGGGAGAAGAGAAATAGCTCCAAGCATTCTTTACCTACGGCGCTAGATTCAGGTTAGTGGCCACTTTCACGTCAGGCCCCTGGGTCCCCGGTATGTATTTTGGATAGGCCGCGTGTATCCCACAACTGGTCGGTGGGCTACGGAGGAGGGAACATTCTCTGTCCCTGTCCCAAATCGAACTACTCCTCTGCAGTCCAGCAGCCTAGCAACTACACTCACTGGGGTCTAGGGAAAAGTAAAAGCACTTCTCTATCAAATGTTCCGAGATTTCCGAAACAGCATTTGGGGGGGGGGGGTGCGGTTCCCAAGCTTCGCCCTTTTGTCCTTCTAATAAGGGCAACACGCAGACGAAGATGTGTATGTAGCGTTGGTGGGATGAACGAAATACTCGGAAAAAAAAACCCTGTCAAAGTGTCGCTTTTTCCGTCACAAATCTCACATAGACTGACCTAAGACCAAACCCAGGCCTCTTCGGTGAAAGGCCGTCGACGAACCACCTGATCCATGGCACGGCTCTGACTGGGGTTCCCCGCTTTCTTCACCTTTACAGACGAAACTGTACCTTAAGTATATTTAAAGACCCAGTCCGTACCGCACAGTAAACAGCTTCCGTCTGTGTTATAAAAACCAGTCAGTTAATGTTCTACGGGGAAAACATCGCTATTTGTTTCGAGATCCGTACAAAAAATATAAACGCACAGTGTTGGCAGAACGTAGTATTTGTTAACGTTGAATCTGGTGGTAAATAAAGTAATCAATGGGATTTGAATCATCATTGACTAAGAGGCCCGGTGTGCTGATCAAACAAACAAACTTTCTGCACACAACACACTGCACGGTAACTCGTGAGGCACCTCGACATGCTTCGTTAGTGCATTTAGTATGTTACGGATTAGATAAGCAAACGGAAAAGAATCCACTACATTCTAAAGCGAATGAGGTCGTTTGGAAGGCCATGGCTCACATGAGTGAACACCATTTAACCATGTAATTAATTCCATGGAGGAAAGCCATCCTTGAGCAGCTCCAGCCCGTACAGATAAGGCAAAAGACACACTGAATTTAACAGAAATCTAGCCAATACACTGGAATTTGCCTGGACGGACTGAAAGCAAACTCTAACACGTGTCAGAATAGCCAATGATTTGGCCCAGTTTCGATTCAGTTCTCCCCCATCTACGATCCTACGGCGTTACCGCCGCACCAAACCGTTTTGAAGTGCTGCCTAGTGAACTCTTAGAAAGTGAACGCAAATCTGCCCCTGTGCACTGCATGAAAGCATACGGGGAAGTTCAAGCACGGCCGCATTCATTTGTAATCTCATACTGTATGCAGGTTAGTTGTTACACACCATGGCCGATTTTTCCACAGGAGAAAAGCCCCCGACCGTTTTTTAACAGGAGGGCTGGTGGACGGCTTGGAGAAGAGAAGATCTCTTACCCCTAGAATCCACTCCTCTGCTGTCCAGGCTCTAGCCTAATCACTATATCGAATATAATAAACTGTGCGTCTTGTAAATATCTGGAATCTGATATTGTAGGCATGCATAAACGTATTTCTTATGATAACGGAAATTTAAAAGAAATTACCAAATTAACGTTCATAATTTGTGTCGATGCCTGTTTGCACGACAGATGATAGAGTAGCACCACTGTCTGGGTGACGGGAAAGCTCAGTCGGTATAGGCAGCAGGCTACTTACTAGACAATCGACGAGACATGGTTAGGTTGCTGGCAGGAGCAAGGGACACTCTCTTCACCCAAGTACCCAGATGGACTTCTGGGCCCCATCGAGCCCCGTGCTCAATTGGTACCGGGGGCTCCTTACCCAAGGATAAAGCCACCGTGTCGTGAAATCGTGCTGAGCTTAGAATTCCCGGTGCCATACCTCCATCCCCCCCCCCCCACATCTACATGGCATAACACTCAAGTAGAGAGAAAAGACGCAGAGCCGGACTTCAAACCCAGGCTAGCCATATTTGACTTGTAGGAGAGAAGGTGGCACTGGGAAAGGGTTTTCTCCCAGTGCTTGGATTTCCTCCTGTCAGTGTCATTCCATATTCTTTCATTCACCAATCGTAACGAACGACACGATGCATGGACCTCACCTCCACTCCCAAATACCTGCATGACACAGCGCTTAATGAACCACAGCAAAGCTGCAGGGTTTTACTACAGAAAAATCTTGGGTAAATGTTAAGAAACGCGCACGACTTGTCTCTGGATGGAACCACCTTACGTCAAGAACAAGCATCGAAGTCTATTGCTCGGTACTCGGGAAGTGACTAACACTGCTATCTCGTCATCATTACGAAAGACGATAAACACTGATCATATAGGCGTGTGGGATGTCACAAGGGAAACACTCGCCCTATGACGTAGAGATGTTCGGCTTCATGTTCTCTCCTGCACGCAACCTACATTGTGACAATGTGCAGGTAAAGGTTATGTTACCTGTCACAGCACAGGAACACGCACGAATGGGATGTACTACACATATTTCTTTACTCTACACTGTTATTTGTGTTTCTCACAACCTGGCCTGAATAGGACAGTAAGCTAAATAAAGCAGCGAGCGCTTCCTTGTGTATTCATTACAATTCATTGCCCTTTAACCAACATCCACATTCGAGTTCACATTCTGGGACAGTGACGGCGTCCTTAAACAGATCATACAACTTCATTATTTTTGGGAACTTACAACTTGTGACTCTGAATGCGACACTGACCACGTGACCCCCATTTCTTTTCACTTCATACTTGCTCCGCTGCCTCCTATCACAAGTCACAGTAAATGTTGTCCCTGCCAAAACCTTGAGCGTTAAGGTACAGCTCCACTCTCTCTTGAACCAGCCAGTGCTAACAACAGCAGTCAGAACTGCTCAGTCGCCGTAAGGTTAAATGACTGCTCTATCGGCAGGACAATCGAGGGACTGGGAGTTCGATTCATGGCACGTGCAATATACGTAAATTTTTGTCCGCAGAACGGCGAAAAGCGCTGGCTTCGTCACGTCTGTCTGTCTGTCCGCAAGGAACATCTCAGCTCCCACTCAACGGATTTTCATGAAATTTGATATTTGAGTATATTTCGAAAATTTGTGGAGAAGAGCGAAGTTTCGTTAAAATCTGACAATAATAACGGACACTTTACATGAAGGCCAATATGCATTTTTGATACTTTACATGAAGGTCAATATGCATTTTTGATACTTTACATGAAGGCCAGTATGTATTTTTGATACTTTACATGAAGGCCAATATGCATATTTGATCATATCTCGCTCAGTTCTTCTTAGAATGAGAAATGTTTCAGACAAAAGCTGTACAAGAAATCAAAACACACATTTTACGTTCAATAATTATTTTTTCGAAAATCTTGCCGTTTTTTAAGTAATGTGAAGATATGTTGTAGAGCCGGACAGGCCACAGATGACAACACGGCGCATGCGCATTGCATGCTGTATACCTAAGGCTACAAACACATACTCAGAATAGTACTACTTATCTCTTTTTTACTGCAACGATGGTTGCACGAAAGCGCCTCAATTTTACGTTACACGCACAGTATATTGCCAGTCTTGTCTTTTCTTTCTCTAAATCGTCCAGACCGGCTCTGGTGATCACGCGGTACCGGGCACTCGTAAGGCGGACGGACATAAAGCTGTCCGCTATGTAGTGAGATGACTCTGGACAGGCCGATTGTCGCTCAGGCGATGAAAACATTTCCTGCCTTTTAACCCTACACACATCTAGGAACATTCCCAAGTGACTCGCCTCGAGTAAAGGAACCTCCCACCGCCACAAACAGTCCCCATAGCCATGACTGGAGAATTATTCAGCATCTTTCATTGAAGCCGCCGGAATTGTGCAGCGCCTCTCCTTATGTCTACCTCAGATTATCTGGCATCGCGTATCTACGGTTTAACAGCGCCACCTATCTACCGTCCCAATTAACAAATTAGCCAGAATTTTCGCCCTCTTCAGGCAAACTTTGAGAAGCAACCCTCACCCTGTTCAAAACATAACTGGTCCTAGGAGGGACGAGATGCCAAGGACCTAGAGGAGATTCAAGATCCGCATTACTGGCCCAATATTATTCGGGTGGTCAAAACAAAAATAGGATGGACGGGGCATGTAGCACGCAAGGGGAGAATGGACTGCGCATGCAGTGCTTTGGTGGGAAAACCTGAAGGAAAGAGACCACTTGAAAGACCTGAACGTGGATGGCAAAACAATATCAAACTATATTTTCAAAAATTATGTTGGGTGGGGGGGGGGGGTGGGGAGTTTGGACGGGATTGATCTGTCTCAGGACTGGGACATATGTCGGGATGTTGTGAACAACACGGTAATAAACCTTCGGGGTTCCATAAAATGCGGGGAATTTCTTGACTAGCTGAGGAACCACTAGCTTATCACGAAGGGCTGTGCTCCAGGGAGTTTGTTTAATTAACCGGCAATCTTCAAGTGTTCATCCTTACATCGCTGTGCGTTCATACGTGTTGCACCTTACATTCTTGGAAGCAGGTAACGTCGTTTCGCAGGAACATGCAGGGTCGGCCTGAAGAAGGAGGCAGCACCTTCATTCGAAACCCTTGTATCCAGCACCCAGAGGTACTGTACAAGTTGTCACAACTGACATAACAGTACCGAACGTAAGCCTGTTTACAACTGTCCTCAACGGATTCATAAATTTTCAGGCACTAGCTGGCCTGAACAAACAGCCACCAGCAGTTTTTTTCTAGCAAGCGGAAATGCTGTGCAGCCTGCACACATAGCAACTACCGGGACCGTTGTCACGAGTTACAGCCCTCACGCAACACACAATTCTGCCATGTCACTGACGTCGACAAATGATGGGCACGAAATACCGACAAGCAGACGCTGATGGAATAAGTGTCTTCACAAACGTGAACAATGTTTGCCACTAGACACGTCTTTATACCTGGGATCTTTGAGAATTTGGACATAGGTCACTGGGTTACACAAACACACCAGCTAACCTGCTACCGCAGAGAATAATTATAGAGATCCCTTCAAATATGTATATTTTAGGACATCGTTCTTCCGGTACATGTGTTGCGTCGCTGTCTGGTGTAACGAGAGAGCGCAGTGGTCTCACCTCTAAGAGTCGAATGTTCAGATTCGTTCTTCATCGGTATTTCGACCCTTGAAGATGTTGAACACTGCGCTCTCTCGAAACGTCGGGCTCAAGTCATCCAGTGGCGCGACGTCATATTCCAAAACGGCAAATACCTCTACTATACCCCGCGATAGCCTAAAATTTCTATTTTCGTTATCTCTTGGTATAGTGAAACCCTGGCGACCTGCAGCATCTAATGGACCCGAAGTCCACACCCAGGAAAATGAATGGTGGAATGATAAACAACAGGGGAAACTTAAGAGCTTATAAGCCCTGGATGGGCTGTGCCGAGTCTGAAACCGGACTTGCACAGTAAGATGAAGCCGGCAATTAACCACACGAACAGCTGTACACACCCACCACACTGCACCTTCTGGCGTTTCCCAGATGCCTACAAGACGCAACCCGCATGCTACCTCAAAGGACAGTGTCAGCCGTATCGGCTGAGGGAAGCATCGCAGAAACAGAAGGCAGTAAGTACGATGCAAGGCTAACCAGGTCACAGAATAGCTTCACTCTCACAGCTGGAATACTGGCCTCCGTTGTAACGACCGTTAGAAATTAATCCTTTAAAGCGTAGTGGATACTTCATACACAAACATTTCACATTCTGCCCACACAGTGTATTTAACTGCCTCGTGTGGACCTCAAGAACAAACGGCGTTTATTTCCTTATACAGCGTTGACTGGTTGCTTTTTATAACCGAGAAGAAGAGTGTTTACTGCGCGGTATGAACCCAGTCTGTAACTGCAATTCAGGCTAATCTTGGTCTTCAATAGATTAAAAGCGAACGCTGTGACACAGAAAAAAGTATCAGTGTAAACGGATAAAGTTTCTGCGCAACGACCGGGCCATGTAGACATGTGGGGGCGTGATGGTACAGATCCACTCATCTTGACCTAGACAATAGACGGAGGGGCGTGGTGAGCTTTACTCTGCGGCCGCTTTACTACAAGATGAGCCCCTGGTACCCATTGGGCAAGAGGCTGGTGGGGGGGAGGGGCAGAGCCGGTCTGGATGCTGTGGAGTATATAGAAAGTCTAACCATGCCCCAACCGGGAATCGAAGTCTGATTCATCGGTTATTAAGCCCGTAATCTTGTCGATGTAACGACTGGATTATCTGGCTCCTTTTCTAACTGAAGACAGCGAGAAATGACACAGTCAAGTGGCACTTAACGTTCCAAAAGTGGAATCTCGAATAGGGGTATCAAATGTAGCCCACAAAATACAAGTCTGTGGTACACAATGTTCACAGATTTTAAATTCCGAATATATTATTAAATAACAGCTATGTCTCTAGATGTTTTGTCCCTCACAGAATATTGACGATGTTACATATTTGATAACATTCTGCATTTTCAAAACACGCAACACACACCCAGGCCTGCATATGCGTATGCATATGAACAGTTCGTGATATGATGTGAAACTGAGCTTCTGACGTGAGTGTATATATACAGATTTATGTATCCCGCCGTGTGACACCGTGCGGTTTTGTAGACATAAAACAACGTTTTGGAGGAACCTGCAGGGTAGATGGATACCGTTCTACCGAAAAACTTGTAAAATTTACCCTGCAACAGGCCACGAAAGCCCACTGGGGGGTACAGGTATACCCCTAATCTCTCTTTAACCTCTGCGCTAGAAGGACGGGGGTGGTCAACGCCATGCACCGATCGCTTTACCCCTGGGATAGAGACCACGTACCCCCTTGCAGGGAAGGCTGGGTGTGCCGGACTGGAGGGGTGCGGAAAATCTCGCCCCACCCCCACCGGGATTCGATCCCCGTACCGTCCAGCCCGGCCCATAGTTACACGAAGCGCATAAATATAATGTGTGGATATAATTCAGCTTCTTTGTCTTAGCGAAGTTGTTACACGTGGTTGCTGCTTGGTTTCAAATGGTCAGACCTTTAAAGATCCAGTGCGCACCGCGCAGTAAACATAACCGTTGTCAGTTATTTAAAAAAAACCAGTTAACGCTGTATAGGGAAATAAACGCTGTTTGTTCTGAGATCCTTACAGAACATATAAATACACTGTGTGGGCAGAACGTAGAATTACAGAATGTTAAAGCTGGTGGTACATATAGTGACCACTAAGATCTGAAGGGTTAACACCAAAACTCCTAAATGTAGTAACATGACACATTTATTTCAGAAAAGAGCACAAGACTGGACTACAGAGTGAAGCAAATATTGAGACATGTGACAAGACTGTAACGCGCCGCTATTGGTCAGCGGACCACGACTGGACGACCTGTATGAAAGCTGCAGGCGCATCCCCATCATTAACTCGTAGCTACTTTCACAGCCAGCGTAATTGTGTGTAAATGGCGTTTACACACTGTAGGAATGGCATGCGACGGTATTCCAGCGTCGGCTCCTAAACCAGCAAGATAAACAGACGTATTGTTATTCCGAAACGTCGGTATATTTTTATCGCACTAAACGGCGCCACGTCCGTCACTGATCTTAAGTTGTCTTTATTGCAACTCTCCTACTTCCTGGTGACGCAATATAAACGTCACTGTACTTCCGAGCAGTTTACTGCTGTCAGATGTGCCTAAAGGTTGTATATTTTCATCGTACTGTCCTCATTAGGCCTATGTCCACCGGCAACGAACGGCACACCGTCCGTGGGCCATGCGCAGAGTATCACAAACAGCAGTGTCATTGGTCCACTGCTTGAGACCAGTTAAGGTTACCCAAACGCAGTGTTTTACGACCAAAAGATATACAGCGTCCAAAGTTCAGATTAAGGATCTTACGGCATTTGAATACGTGATGGTAATTCGTGTGGATACATCATTGCGTGGAGTCAGTGGCGTAGCCAGTTTTTTTTTTTTGCGCCCGGGGCCAATAATCACATTGACCAATTCCGAAAAGAAATTGTGAGCATTTTAGAAATTATTTACTGAAATTCCCACATTCCACTCGGTAATTTAACGCCTGCTGCTGCCCATCACAGTGGCCGCTCGTTTACTGGGACTGCGAGTTCGAATCCCGCCGAGGACATGGATGTCTGTCTCTTATAAGTGTTGTCAGGTAGAGGTCTCTGCGTGTGATCGTGAAGACTGGATAATGAGGAGGACCTGGTCCACTGAGGGCTGTTCCGCCACGCAAAAATTTAACATTTCTTGAGCTCAAAAAATGAAATTTTTAATTTAAAATGTTCATTATGTCGGCAAATTTGCTGCCTCTTCGACTCCGCTGCCCAGAACGGCGGCACCACTCTCCACCCCAGCTATGCCCCTGGGTGGAACACCGTTTCGCAACGTCTTCAGCGCGTTCTGTCATTAACTGAGGTGTGAAGTGTTCATAATATCAAATGCAGAACGAACCGAGAACTTGGCAAAAACTGTTACCATGAAGAGCTTCGACAAGTCGCCAGTTCAGGAAGTGGCTGTGGGGTGATGACATTTAACGACTAACAGACGGGCTGGAAAGGTAGCACGCATGGGAGCCAGGGAAAGATCCAACAAAACGACGGGAAATCTGAAGAGAATCCACTTTCAAGACCACGACACATATGGGATAATATTAAAATGGACCTTAAAACAAAGTAGGAAGCTGGACACTGGATTCACTTCTACTATGTTATGATTCTGTAATGGGTTTTGTGACATGGTAATGAACTTTCGGGTTCTATTAAAGGGACGACAGGGGGATTTCTTTAGCAGTCTGGTATCACCTTACGCAGACAGACACTGCTCCAAGGTGTTACTTTTATGTATGCAAGACTCCATTTGACCCACATACTAAATAAGGAAATCCAGAAGTCACCTGAATATTGTAGCCGCCAGACGAGTGGCATGCAGCACTTTTCCATACAGCGGACCTTCAAAAATTAGGCGCCACCACACACAATTTCGTCGCCAGAGCAAACTGGTGCCCGGGATTTGTGCACAGCTGAAATAAGAAATACTTGGACGTAGGAGAAGACTACTGTCTGCTGGAATGTGCCGCTGCTAACCCGATATTTGTGAGCAACCTGTAGCTACCGTCTTCTGGAACAGCGGTACATATGTACCAGACTGCATGGTGTCACAACAGATGCACAGCTGCCGCCATGCGGAACTCCCAACTCAGAATTACGTACAGCTGGCGAAGCAATCTGTCAAGGGACAGGACAGCCATAAAAACAGCTGAAATAAACACACACTTGTTAAAAAAAACTTATTTGTTGTGTTTCTTACACTGGATGTTGACTGTTGGCGCGCAGGACTGAGCAATGACACAGTAATTAGTAACAAGTTGTGAAATGGAACAAAAAACTAAGTTATTGCATATGTCAATATTATTCTAGTTTAAAACCGGGTCCCAGAACATCGAAAATTAAATTACATTATCTTGTAGTTAGAGACAGCTGTAAGACGTGTAACTGTCCTCCAAGAGCTGATAAAGACATTTTGAAACCTAAACTTCCACGATTCAACCTTCTGAAGCCTGAAGAGATAGACATTATCATGTAGTTAGAGACAGCTCTAAGACGTGTAACTGTCCTCCGAGAGCTGATAAAGACATTTTGTAACCTAATCTTCCACGATTCAACCCTCTGAAGCCTGAAAGGATAGATAAAACCGAACGGACTTGCCACAGCGATGGCTTGTGATGCAGGTCGGTCGTGCAAATTATCCTGGGGCTCAGCAACGCAAGGAAAGTATCAAATTCGTGTGATTTTAAACCTGGGGTGGAAGGAGAAAAAATTAATTCGAGGGGTTCGGAAGTAACAAGTTACGAATTTTATTACAAGAAAACTGAATGAAAAAGTTACTATTCTGAGGGTTCCAAGGTGGTGCCCTCTCGTCCTTCTGGTAAAGGTTACGTCTGAGACAGGGTATGTCGAAGGATTAAACAAATAAGAGTGAAGGGGAGAAAACTGTTCTGAAGAAGAGGGGCTGTCACTGTATTTCGGCTGAGATGTTGCTGTCGTTCGGGCAGGGTTGCATTGTGGCCGAAATTCTGACGACGTTTCAAAAGTTCTCCGAAACATTCAGACTGGCTCTGGGGTCAATTTAGACTCGTATTCAACGGGTACCGCCAGCTTTTTTTTCCCAGGGGGATAAAGCGACCAGGGCGTGAACCTGGCCACTCACCTCCATGTAGCGCCCAGGTTGAGTACAGCTACTCTCTCCTCCCCTTATACGTCTTCAATGTATGGACAGGGAAAACTTCACGACTGTTACTTTGTTATATTGATGGCCAACCATTAACACCACATTCTTACAAGGAATGCCATCTTCATGAGACGGAACCATTTACGAATGACATACACATGTTTGGATTTCACTTCATGGGATGTCGTGTTCTAATGCGCAGTCATGATTGAAACATTAAGCAACAGATGCGCATGGCATTTCCTTCCAATTTGCACATGGTCGACAATGACCGTACCTCAACGTGGCATGTCTGGCAACGGGTATTTCCAGCCGTCTGGTTTTTCTCATTGTGGTCGGTATAGTGGCCTGGCTGCAATTCGGACGAGGGAGGAAATGGGGTTTGCCTTCCTGTAGGGACAAATGATTTTTGCTCTCTTACAAAGCATCCAAAACAGCTCCAGGGCCAGCCCAGCCTCCCTTTCAATGGGCAGCTGGAGTTTTTACAGGGGGACACAGAAATATGCAGTCTAAATCAGGGGTGCACAAGCCCCTGGCGACTAAACTTTGTACTGTGGCGCCTAATATTTGCAAGCCCTCAGTATGAAACTTGCTTCTTGTTACTCCTTTGGCGCCTGGAATTTTGAGGTGGCTCCTACATTATTTAAAAATTATTTGGACCCATGGTCTATATCGTCTAGGTTTCCGCTTCTTGTGTCACTTCTCTGAGGTGTTCCTAGCGTGTCTCGTTGTTTCCATGGCCTAGTTGTGTTAATTAGCTAAAAGCACTGTCACTCTACATAGAATATGCACAAAATCTTCCCAATGCCCGCGATTACACCGCGCAGGTATATCGTGTCACTCAGAACAGTACGGTCAAGACATGTAAAACACAAACAATTCAAGATTGCGGTCCTTTGCGACGTGACGCCTTAGGATTCGGTACACAAGTATCGACGTTTCGGCGGAACCTGTTGCTCCCACCATTAATGTTCGGAACAACTCGCTGCCTCCATTTCAAGCGTTTGCAATACCCTCCGAAACGTCATTACTTATCCACCAAACTACACGGCACCATATACCGTAGGATTAGAATTCTGATAATCACTGCAGTAAGAACCTCAAATCTCACACGCTTCGTTTTTTCGAACTACAACGATCATCATCATCATCACCACCAGGCAAGTAAGTAAATAATAGTATGGGCCAGCCCCATCCAATGCGCAACATACACAATGATTCCGAAGTTCTCATTTAATATTATCTTTAGAAACACTACATGAATATCATATCGGTTTCATCTCAGACAAAGCAACACCTGATGTAGACGAAACTTTGGTGGTATCTCACTGCACTGCTCTGCATGTCCCATTCAGGTCCAGGCAACAGCCTGCTCGTGAATCAGTCCACACCGTCTTCTGGATGCGCCACTGCAGCGTGGCAGACGGGAACCAAACACCGCCTGCTTTGCATGGGAAGGTCCTGAGTTGGACATATCAGCCGCGAGACTGGCTGCACTGCAGTTTTCCTCATTCCCTCCAGGCAGATACAGGGGCAGACCTATTCCACGACCCACTCCTTCCCAATCCACTATTCGTCCTATCAGCTGATGCTGTTTTCTGGGGCACTGCACATTAAGTGGTAGGTGGATACCATGGTTCCACCCTGACGACGGAGTATGTTCCGCCGACAAGCTGGTACGCACCTACCTGACTAGAACCAGAAGACCACGATAAAGGAATTCACTGGAATAAAACATTCAGAATTTTGCGTCTTTTATTCACGATCTGATGGTGGGTAAACCGTATACTTTGTGTCATTTATACACAATGCGGCTTCCAGAACAGACAGCCATGTTTCTGACAATGGTCGTTGTGGTTAGCGTGAACGCGGTAGGGTTAAGTGACCGCAATGGAATTTACAGTTGGTTCCACGTTTTTACAACATCAAACATCACTGCACTAATTTACTGGTAATGATGGAAACACCGACAGACCGCGACAAAGATGGTGCAGCAAACAGTCCGGCAGACCCAATGTAGATGCCACAACCAAATTCACACTACACAGCTGTTTCTCAAAATGTATCCACGTTGTTATTTGCCATTATATTATATTTTGCCGGTCTTACCTCGTCGACTTCTCCAGTACATACGCCAGAGCAGGTACGCCAGTCCTGCTAGCGCAAGGGTGGCCAGCAGCGTTCCCACTACCGCACCTGCGACGCTGCCCACGGAGTAACAAGCCGTCTCCTGGGCCAACACCCCTCGCATCATGAACAGGAAAACGACCTTGACCCCCACACCACAATCAGTCAAAGACGCCATGATACACAATAGAAACGATATTATGTCTTAGTGCCACCGCAACTTCCTCCCATGCACATAACCGCACGAACCTAAAGAATGTGGACAAGCACTGTAACATGACGCACCATGACCACTAGGCTCACATAATACTAACATCGTCGGCATTTGGGTCTTGCGGTACTGTCAGACGATGCTACAAAGTCCTCAGTAACAGAAACCGACAGTCAATCTGAATGACTACGCTCTGATCCTATTTCAAAACAAAATATTAAAGTGAAACTCTACAGGGCACTTCAGTCATTTACTTAACTATCTGTTTCACACTTTCATCACATTCCTTCCACAGTAAACGTCTGCAGGCGGATAACTAAATGTTAATGTTTAAACGCCATGTCAAGTGTTTGATGTATAGTCCTCCTTCCTCCTCACTGCCATACGTTACAACTTCATTCTGACTTCACGCCTCTGATCTGTCACTGTTTAACACGCCGACGATTTCACAGCGAAACCCAGAACACGAACAGCAACGTGCACCTGCTGGCTGCCTTCGCGTCTCTACCGTCTATCTGCTAGTTACTTGTTCCACTGTCGGCTGAAAACCCGACCAAGCTAAGGAAGGCTTGGCTCTCACACCAAGGTCGTCCGTCTCATGGGGGGCTACGAGGGGCCCCCCTTTCTTCGTCTTCAACTTGCTTCTGGCTCGCCGGTACGCAGGTTATTTTACCTGTTGCCCTGAGCTACAGCAACAGCGCACATATACACTCCTGGCGTGGTTAATATGATACCCCGCGTGTCAAGTGTCCAGGATTCAAGTCAACGTTAAACGTAGCCAGGTGGACTAGGAGAGGGGAGAATGGTAGGGGTTTTGCGAGAGGCTGCCCCCACCAGAACCCTACTTGCGTGCGTTAAAGAGTATGACAACCGAAATGAATTAGCGGAATAGTAAGCCAAAAAGTTGACGCTGAAACTGATTCATTTCAACCCGTAAACCTCAAACAAGAGCAACAAAAACAATGAGACTCAACAAAAACCATGACACTGTGGTTCAAAAAATACCTCGAAATATGTCTTAATTAACATTTGTGGGGCAGCAAGCAAATGTAAAATGAGGCAATCAAAGACGTTTCACTAATTATCTCTTACATGTCGTTTCAAAATGTTGAAAAAGTTTACATATCCGTTTATTATAATATGAAAGTCATAACAAACAGGAACTATACACAGTCACACACAATTTTTAATGGTTGAATAAAGAGAGACAAACTTGATGTCACTTGTTCTTTTATTTCATTATTTAATGCTCAACATGTTTCGGATGTTAATACATCCATCCTCGGGAGCTTGCGACTTATTTGTTGAGTTATTTCATGGGTTGTATTGCTCTGGTACGATGTGTGTTGGTGTTACGTTGTGGTTTGCCTGGGGTGGTGTGGTATCCGGATGAAGGCTGAAGCATTGCTTCAGCCTGCATCCGGATACCACAACGTAACACCAACACACACCGAACCAGAGCAATACAACCCATGAAATAACTCAACAAATAAGTCGCAAGCTCCTGAGGATGGATGTATTAGCATCCGAAACATGTTGAGCATTAAATAATGAAATAATAAAGCAAGTGACATCAAGTTGGTC
>Ga0123352_10009392_pt1 | contig 15292 bp, 5 predicted proteins | sample TergutLab28metaG_FD_89700 | JGI IMG/M metagenome (GOLD analysis project Ga0123352, IMG submission 89700) | Labiotermes labralis P1 segment gut microbial communities from Petit-Saut dam, French Guiana - Lab288 P1 | ecosystem: Host-associated > Arthropoda: Insects > Digestive system > Gut ... | reverse complement strand
TGGAGATCCATCCTAATATTATCCACCCATCTACGCCTAGGTCTCCCCAGTGGTATCTTTCCCTCCGGTTTCCCCACCAAGACCCTATACACCCCCTTCTCCTCACCCATACGCGCCACATGCCTAGCCTGTCAGTAGACTAGAAAATAAATAAATAAGTAAATAAATAAATGGGGATGCGTTAGGACATGTAGCGGGCTTGTAGTGAATGAGAAATTCTTGCAGCATGTTGATCAGGAAAAAATTAAGGGAAGGATAATTGGGTCCGAGGCATGCGTGGGGCAGTAATATAATAATGAGTGTTAAGTGAATACTAACTGTATGATAGTGTGGTGTTGAAGGGACCAGTGCGGAATATTTTAAAGGCAGTAGTGATAATGTGTTTGGATTAAGGAAGGGATTTTCTTGACCGGTTGAGCCCTAGCAACTTAACAAAGAGTAAATGCTTAGACGTGTTCAGAGTAAGGTCTGATGAATTTTGTGTGGTGCGGGCAACTTCGGAAAAAAAATTATGTGTATAGTTTTACATGTGTGTTTCTCTGTACGTCGTAAGCAGTAAAAGAGTACTGATAATAAAGGTAAAGGTAAAGTTCGCCCTAAAACAGGCCACGAAGGCCCAGAGGGGGAGTAGATGTATAGCTCTACTCTTTCTTTAACCTCGGCGGTAGATGGGGTGGGTGGTCAACGCCACACCCGGCCGCTTTATCTCCTGGGAGAGGGACCCGGTAGCCATTGTATAGGAGGCTAGGTGGGCCCCAGGGTCGGTCTGGACAGGTAAAACAATTTTGTAGAAACAAAATTCAGTTCATAGCCCATGTTAGGGTGTCGCATCACATTTTTGCATAATGAATTAGTAACTGGATGTATGTCTCTGTGAATTAAGAACTCATAAGTTTTTCAAAATTGCTTCGGTGTTCTATCTCAGACTTGTCAGGGAAAGGGTTAAAAGACGTTTTCTCATTTCAGATCTTTCCGTGGGAAACATAACACTGTGTCTCGAGCAACTTTACGGCCGTGAGCTACGGGTTGAGCGCGCCAGTTTCAAGCTATGTCCGATTCACGAATTCCTTTTTCATACCAATTCGAAAGCTTGCAGGCTACTTTCTGAGTATTATAAGTATTTTAACCCCAAAAGTGTCTTTTCTGGAGCCGGGAAAGCTTAGTGGATACAGTTACTAGGCTACGGGCTGGACGAAGGCGGGTTCGAATCTTGGTAGGTGCAGGAGACTACTCCAAAACATGCGGACGGGTCCTCTGGCCCACCTAGCCTCATGTTGAGTGGGTAACTGAGGTTTTTACCCAGGAATAAAGCGGCTAGGTGTGAAGTTGACCTCCAACTTCAATCTCGGTCGGAAGTTAAGAATGAGTGGAGCCTTAGCTTCCTTACCCTGCATGCCTTTATTGCGCGGACAGAGATAACTTTGCCCTTACGTCTTAAATTGCCGTTTCTTAAAGAGTAAAGAAAGGGAATATAGTGACTAAGTGTGCCCCACTGGACTTAACCATGAAAATGTTCATTCTTAATTTATTTCTTATTGCGGGGCGTAATATAAGGGGCAAAGTGCTGTTCAGTTGTACTCCTTACCCAATATTGTTCGGGTGATATAATCGAGAAGAATGAGATGGGCGGGGCATATTGCACGTATGGGGAAGAGGAGAGGCGTATACACGGTTTTGGTGGGGAAATCTGAGGGTAAGTGACCACTTGGGAGACCCAGACCTAGATGGGAAGGTAATAAGATGGATCTTCAGGAAGTGGGATGTGGGGGTATGCAATGGATCGAGCTGGCTCAAGATAGGGACAGTTGGCGGGCACATGTGAATGCGGTAATGAAGCTCCGGGTTCCATAAAATGCAGGTAATTTCTTGACTAACTGAGGACCGGTTAGCTTCTCGAGTAGGACTCTGCTCCATGGAGTATGGAGTACGTGCTGTTCAGTATATTTCTGTCGTCAGAATGAATGCAGAATTGCAAGTAACGTATTTTAACATGTTTTACTTCCGCTCTTGTGATCTGAGGTTTTGACCATGGTGACTACGCAGGTAGTCTGTCCTTTGCGATGTGACGCTATGTAGTTTGGTAGATGAGTACCGACATTTTGGAGGAATTTTTGCCTCCGTCTTTAAAGAGAAGACGGGGGCACGATGTTTTTCCGAAACATTGGTATTTGTGTAGCCGACTGTACGGTGTCACATTCCATAAGTCATGAATCGTCTTTCCTGCCATGTTACTGCCATGTGTCAGATAGCGCACAGTGTAGCTTAATGCAGACCGAACTAGTTTCTAATTAATTAGCCTTCCTTATATCGTAGTAGCCAACCCCAGCGGCCGCGCGGTCTAGGGCTCGCTTATTGGGATTGCGGGTTCGAATCTCGCCGGGGGCATGAATGTCTGTTTCTTGTAAGTGTTGTGTGTTGTCAGGTATAGGTCTGTGCATCGGGCTGATCACTCGTTCAGAGGTCTCCTACCGAGTGCGGTGTGTCTGAGTGTGATCGTGAAGCCTCGATAATGAGGAGGCCTTGGTCCATGCGAGTTGTCGTGCCATGGGGGGAAAAAATATCGTAGTAAATTTTACTGTCGAAATTCAAAATGGATGCAAAAGTCTGGTCCTGATTTCCGGCATTTCATGTCACTTTCAAAAGTAGGCAAGTTGCGTCATTAATTAACGTTCTTTGATTTCTTGTGACGTTAGATGTAATCGTAGAATGATCACACGTCTCAAGTTAGTTGATAGGAAGCATGCTTGTCGTGGCACATACCGCAGTATTACAGCCCCCAACTGCCTGCTGTAAGAAATGAGCTGATCCTTCTGATCTGACTGCGGTGGTTTCAAAAGCACCGGGACGCATTCATAACTCATACACTGTCGGTAAAATGAATCGCTAATTCAGCAGCTGGAGACGATTCTGAAAGCTCCTGATCACATCGTACGTATGTGAAGGAAAGAACCGCCCTGTCCTACTGGTCTGTAGATATACTACCCCCCCCCTCTCCTCTCCTCTCTTATTTTTGTGGTTTATTTAACGATGCTGTCAGTAACTCGGACTGCATATCGTCGGATGACCGGGTGATGGGAAATAATGACCTGGAAAGGATGTGGAAGGAAGCTGCCGTGGACTAATGTAAGAAACTGTCCCGGTCTTTGTCTGGAGGGACTGAGAAGATATAAGATAATGTTCAATGTGTGTAGTCAGTATCTTTCCCGATTTTGAACCAGATCCCTCCCGAGTACCAGTCAGAAGCGCTGCCCGTTTAGCCATGTGTGGGATACGGTGGTCACTGACCAGTGTCGCTCAGTATTTGGCCTCAGCGAGCAGTTACAGTTTCACAACTGATGTAGTTTTAGTTTCATCTTATCGATTTTGCAGTTCATTTTGAATGCTGCTAATTTACTGCACCGTCTGATCACGGAAACCCTCGATGGCCATGTGTGTACACGAGACCTTGATGCTGCTTGTAGTGTTGTTTGAGAGTGAAACGTGGTGCCTCACATTAACGGGATATTGAACGTATTCGAGAAGAGGGTGCTGAGAATACTTAACTTGTTAGTCTTGAAAGAGAGAAAAAGGTAAAGTGATCCCGTTACAGGCCCGGTGTGGCCCAGAGGGTGGGTAGAGGTATAGCTCTACTCTTCCATGAACGCTGCCCTAGAACGGGGTGAGTGGTCAGCAGCACGCCCCGACCGCGCTTTACCCCCGGGAAAGACCCGGCACCCATTTTACAGGAGGCTGGGTGAGCCCCAGGGCCGGTCTGGACGGGCGGAAAATCTCGTCCCCACTGGGATTCGATCCCGGACCTTCCAGCCCGTAGTCAGTCGCTATACCGACTGAGCTACCCGGCCCACCTTGAAAGAGAGAAGGGTGAAGAAAATTGCATGCACGTAATATGATGCAGCTCACTTACCTTACCAGGTAATATTTCAGTGATAAAATCTAGGGACCTGCGATGGTAAGGTATGTAGTACGCAGGGGAAAAATGCGTACAAAATTTTCATTGGAAAACGTGCTGTGGAAATGAGTGGATAGTATTAAATTTAACGTTTTATAAATAGTTACTTGATTGCGGACTTGATCATGCTGGTTGAAGATAGTTACTGTTGGTTAGACTATGTGAATGTGGCGATGAACCTTCGGGGTTTATAAAAATGCGTCTAATGTCTTCTCAATATGTGTGGCTGTTGGTTTCTCGAGGACTATTTTCCTTGAATTGACTGAGCTGTTTACTTATTTGTTTCGTTAAGATCATAACGTTGTTAGGCGCGTTCGTCCAAGTTGCGACAAGCGATTTATTAGCTTCGTCATGTCTGTCTGCCCGTTCGCATGGAGCAACTCGGCTCCCACTGGATGGATTTTCATGAAATTTGACGTTTTAGTCTTTTTCGAAAGTCTGTCGAGAAAATTCAAGTTTCATTAAAATCTGACAAGCAAAACGGGTACTTTGCGTGAAGACCTGTGTACATTTATGACATCTCGCCCAGTTCTTCTTAGTATTAGAAATGTTTCGGATAAAAGTTGTAGAAAAATTTAAAACGCCCACTTTATGCTCAGTAACGTTTTTCCGAAAATCGTGTTTTTTTTTCGGATAATGTGGACAATTATGATAGAGCCAGACAGGCCACAGGGCGCATGCGCATTGCGTGCTGTGTAACTAAGGCTGCAGACACGCTCAGACCGTAATAGTTATTGATTTTTCACGACAACAGTGGTTACGCGAACGCGCATCGCTGTTGCTATGTACGTGCGTTGCCTTTCATGTATCATCTCATTAGCTCAGAAGGTGAGCCTAGTTGCCACTGACTATTTTCGTTTTGTATTCACGTAAGGACACTTAGTTTGTATCATTGGACCATAACATTTGTCACATTTTCGCACTATGTGAGTCAACTGCGATTCTCTTTTTTCCCGCTATATACGTGCCTTATAATTTGGCAATATCCGGAGCAATATCCGGAAAAAAGGCCGTGGGAAGACCTGGACTACAATACTTAAAACAATTGACCAGAAACACAGGAGCTGACAGTTATACAACAATGAAAAGAATGGCTTGCAACAATTCCAGTTGGAAGCTGCCAACGAATCAAAAGACTGAAGGATAAGAAGAAGATAATTCGGCGGATTTCTGGAAAATTAAACTATCTCTTGTATTGACGTTCGTTGTCTGAGAAGTTATTCTGTGCGGTTTAGTATGTTTGTGTCAACTTTTCGGACCAGCTGGCTTCCATCTTTAGGGAAATTCACTGAAACTACACAAAAACCGGGAGACTGCTAGGAGAGCTTCATGTCTCCCCTGCGTTTCTTTAGCTTTAGTAAATGGGTCTCCAATCCGCGGCCCGCCAGGTTGTATTATGCGTCTCGCGGCCACATTTTTAAATTATATATATACCATAAAATTACACGAGATTTTAAGCGGTGACGTGTACCATTTAATGTTATTTTTCGTCTTGTGGCCTCGAACCGGCCCACAATAGCTGTTGTGAGGCCCTCAGCCATAAAAAGTTTGGACTGACATAGTTTTTAGTTAAAAATGTGCAGTGCTCTTTTTGGGCGCGTTAGCAAAATTGCGAAAAGCGAGTATTAGCTGCCCATATTTCTGTCTGTCCGTCCGTCCGTCCGTCCGCATGGAATAACTCGGCTTCCTCTGGACGAATTTTTATGAAATTTGATATTTGATTGTTTTCGAAAAGTTATGGAGAAGGTTATAGTTTCATTAAAATCTGACAAGAATAACGGGCACTTTACATGGAGATCAATATACGTTTGTGATCGTCACTCTCTCTGTCTCTCTCTTATTTCTTCTTAGAATGAGAAGTGTTTCACACAAAACCTATAGAGAAAATCAAAACACACATTTTATGTTCAATAACTTTTTTTGTTCCGAAAATCGTGTGTGTGTGTGTGTTTGTGTGAGACAATGTGGAAAAATACAGTCGAGCCGGACAGGCTACAGATGTCAATATGTTGCCAGCGCATTGCATGCTGGACGCGCCTCAGTGTTACGTTTATACGTACATACATTGCTGTCTTGCTGCTATTTTTATTGCCACATGAATGAGCCAGTTTTATAGTAAAAGCAGACACGGGGTAGATGTGTTAGTAATAATTGTACTGTACTGTACAATGGGAGGTAGAGTGCCTGTCCTGGCAAAACCCATTACACATCTTACCGGTCCCTAAATCGGTAAACATGAGAACCTTTGGCCTGGTCCTCTACAGGGGAGAGAGGAAAGGGGAAGGGAGATTGTCGGATGTGGTCTGAAATGCTGAATGTCATACGTGACGTGGTAACAAAGAATGGTTAAGTATGTTTGGTGTTCAAATTACCGCCCACCCTACCCGTTGTATGAAATCTCGCAGTAATAGTCACTTGGTTTGTTCCACTTTGACGTCACGATCCCTGAACGTGTTCTGGGAAGAATGGTAAACAGGCGTGTGTATTAGGTGACATTTTTATTGCATAGGCCCGCCACAGCATGGTAAGTACAAGACCTTATATTTTTCTTCCCGTGTTTTACTGGAAATAACAATGAAGCCAATCGCGCTAGATTACGAACAGGAAATAATGCTAAAAGCAGTTTATACGAATGAACACTGAATCGTGTAATGAGCCGTCAGGAACTTGAATATCAAGTAGCTTTATCTTCTTTCTCATTAAGGTCATTGTGGTTGATTCAGCATTGCCTTTACTACTGTTCATGTGCCAATAAATGTATATGTATCTGTGGAGATAATTGCCAGTGGGAAATGTGTTAAGTAGTGTACAGCGTTGTGTTACACGACTTGGTGCGTCTGCATTTTGAAATGTTGGAACAAGTTAGGTAATTAGGAAATATGAAGAAACGCGTGTTAAAATAATTTAATTTCCTCAACTTAAATACCACAACGTAAAAAGTAATTAATTTTACAGGTGTATATCAGTACGAACATGGCAACTTACAGTTCGAGAGCCATGATGTTCAGTCGTTATGGTGACTAGGCTGAAGATTGAGAGATCGCGGTTCGTTTCCCGACGGGGGTAACAGAATTTTTGTTCTCCGAAACGTTCATACCGTCTCGGAGGCAAAGCGGTGGGAGCGTGATATTGGCGACTCAGTTCCGTCTAGTGTGGACATCAGGAACGAGTGTGACTGTACGATTTCGTGGTGTGCACTGGGGCATAGATGCCTTTACGTTACGAAATTCCCCAAACTAAAGTATATTGGAGCAAATTGCTGAGTACATGTAGAAGAGAAAATAACGGAAGGACGAAGGAAGTAAGTTACTGACTGGGTCGTAGTGTGTACGTGATGTAGAGTTTCATTGTCAGGTTGATGACGGTAAAGAGGATGAGATGTGTGGGGCATGTAGCATAGATGTGGGAGATGAAAAATTATGGAAGATTTAGTCCAAAAGTCTGGAGGGAATACTTGGGACACCTGAAGGATTGTACAAAAATAAGTTTTAATGAAGCACGATGCGGGAGGTTGTGTTTCGATTTCTTATGTCAAATTTTTGTTGCATACTCTTGTTACTAAAAATGTGTAAACTCGTCGAGCAGTTACAAAGAATTACAATGGGAACTACATGACCTCCTCTGCTTGCGTTTGTAGCGTGTAAGGTACGCAGTAACGAAATCTATTTTTTAAGGGTAAGATTATTTCTTGAAAAGGATAGAATAAATATAATCATTGCGTAGTACATAATACGTTTATTGTTTCCAAGAAATCCCGACCTGCATTTATGTTGGTCGTCATATTCTAGATCCAGTCAGTTTACAGCGGTAACTTGCAATACTTGATGGAGCGGTATACGTGAACCCCCTCCGAACGCGGCTGCAGTCAGTCCTTCGCTAATTACGCACTCCAGCAGTCAGCCAGTGGGTTCATGCACTCCCACCCGTGGCTCGCTGTAATGACAACGGAATTTCACACCGGATTTAATTAATTTATTGCATATTCATCTTGTTTGTGACGTGGTACATTATGTTGGGTGTCCGACAACTCATTAATTACAATCATTACCAGTTACCACACAACATTTAATCGCACGCCACTTTGACCTTAGATCACTTGTTTCGCTTAGACCTTAGTCAAATAATCTGAAGTGCAGTGCCGGTACGAAATATTTTGTGTTATGAGAACTGCGCGTGTCGTGACGGTACTATAGAGTTTACTGTCTTGCGGGATCTGACAGCTTTTTAAGTGTGCTGTTTAATGACGCCGCCAATTGCTACGATTATGTAGCGTTGGTAACAGATGAGTCATTGAGTGGAATGATACCGACAGGTGAAAGCCGAAGTACACGAGGAAATTACCTGTCGCAGTGCCACTTTGTTTATCACAAATCCTACGTGCACTGGTTTGGGATTGAACCCGAGCTTCTCCGGCCTACGATGGTGCGCTGTGTATTCTGGAACCAAGAAATCGCATATCAGCAAATCATACAGACAGAAGTTGCACATATAAGTCAAATAGCCGGCCTACCGCCGCGTTCAATAATCATGTTATTAGAAATGAGTTTAAAAATGTAATTCACAAAAGGAGATCCATATTTTTAACTTTTCAAAAGTGTTGGAGTCCTGCATTCGTAACCATTCACGAATAGCAATTTTCATTTCCTCATTCTTGTGGAATCAACGACCTTCCAAATGTTGCTTCAGCCCCCAGACAAATGATTGGTCGCGAGGCTTGATTCTTTAGCAGGACGTTGCAACCCCACACAAAGCACGTCGGACACAAGAGTGGTTGCAGTCATTTCACTGCTACGTATGGACATTTCCACTCTCGTGTTTGGACAGCTGAAACAACACTTCTGAGGTCGCCGATTCCGCAAGACGGGGAAGTGAAAATGGTTATTCGTGAATGGTTCTTTATGGTTCTGCAGCCCGATTTGTGCCTCGACTTATTTTTTAAGCTCTCGCCATTATGGAACAACTCTGTCATTGTGCTTGGGTATTATGTTGCAAAATGACGATACTTCGGTAGGATAAATGAGACACATTGAACATTGTAGTGACTGTTAATTGCAGTTTTGTGACGTAGGAAACTTAAATTACGTGATGACTATTGTCCGAAGGTTGGTATTGGGAAATTTATTTGTAAATGTGTGAATTGACTGGTGATGAACTCTCAGGTTTCATGGTGGGAAATAACTACCAACAGTTGGTAATAGTTTCTCATCAAATATTATAGACCTGAGCCCTTCTTTAGAAACTGATGATTGCTCTGCAAATATCCCACTTTTTCTGGAACTTAATCCTCCATAATCGTCTTCACAATATGCCGCCTCTGGGCTCCATCCTGAGTTAGACGACCCGTGTGCATATTGCCACACCTTCTTGCTTGAAGATAAAAGCAGTATTATTTTTGTTCCTATTCCTACGTCTCCGAAATGGTTGCTCTCTTTCTGGAGTTTCGATCAAACTTTTCTGTGAAAAGAAATTTCTGTCCCATGTTACTGTAAACTGAGTTTATTATGTGAAGTACCTTATGTCGCATTACGAAACATTACACCCGCCATTGAATTAAATGTGTATCCCACAGTCAGTGGTAACGGGCGTCCGTAGATTGCTGCACTATGGATCTAATTAAATGAAGAATTTAGAATGTCGTACCACGGAACAAGGCACGTTACAAAGCTGGGCAGGTTCATTCCAACGTTTTTCTGTTGTGATCGATCAGTATGGCACAGTGGTTACCGTGGCCCCGCCAGAAGCACCTCTTTTAGGCATGGTTTTCGACGTGTTCTAAGCAGCTCATTCTTTTCGACTCGGTAAGTTTTTATCAGAGTCATCGTCGGTAATCTGCTGGTATTCAGTAAACCCACGGGCGCAGATTGTTCCCATTTATCCGTCCATCCCTTTTTACGGCTTTGTTTCTTTCCGACACTTCCTCCTCTTCTTTCTGTTGGCAGTAGGATCAGTGGAAAATATAAGGCCATTTTCTCTTTTCATAACTTTCTAATTATTTTTATCCACCGTTTATTTTTTATTTTTTCCATGTTCATTGGCGCATCTTTATACCGGAGAAGATGGCCACCAGGTGTTGCGGGTGGCTGAGAAAATTCTGGGAGTTTTTCATGGAAGTGAGATTAAACTGTACCGTACGAATTCTTGCTTAGAACCTCGTACTGTGAAGAATTTTTTCTTATGCCTTATACAACGTTAAACGGATGTGACAATTGGAATTTGGAATGTCAGGGGTCTCTGTTCAGTTTTGTTTATTTTTGTATGTACCTTCGATTCTGCCATTGCAAGAAGAACATATATTTACGGTGTTTAAAGACAGATTTCTAAGCGAAATATTTGCACCTAAGACTGAGAAGAAATAATGTTGAAGAAATTTCCATAATAAAGTCTCTACACCCTTCACTATAGATTAATCTTCATTTTGTGGTCTGTCTTACGACAGGTCCGTAGCTTTTTCCAAAGCGAGTTCTCCACAGAGTGCGAGCTAGTGTTTCCTCTTTCAGTTTACAGTGCCCTAATTTTTTCCTTGAGGTCCTACAGTAGCTACTTACGTCTTCTTCCTCGTCTTCTCATAATGTCTATATTTCTCTCTATCTTCGCTGCAATAACGTGCTTTAGGTGGCAGTTCCTACGCAACATCTGACCAGTCCAGGTAGCTTTCCTTTCTTGTTGTTGTAGGATATTCCTGTCCTTGAATTTATGTAATACTTCATTTCTTACACGATTGGTCCAACTAATCTTCTCCATCCTCCTACAGCACCACATTTCAAAACTTTACAGGTATTTCTGATCTTCAGCAGCATACAAAGCTATGCTCCAAATATAGTACTTGACTAGTTTCTTCCTTAAATGTAATCGTTGTTATTAGAGTGATGAAGTTAAGGAGGGTGAGCTGGTGGTGTTGGTGGCACCAATAGGAGATATGAAAAACTTACCTACTCTTTAACTTAGAAAACCTCAAGATGAGGTCCCACTTTGAGCACCTAGAGGTAAATGGAAACGCAGTAATGAAATACGATTTACAGGCAGATGTTGGGGGTGTGTGGCTTGGATTCATCTTTTATCACCACCTATTAATCAGCGTCACCAGATGTTCGTAAACAGTCAGCGGATTTTACACTTTAATGCCTCTCAACATTTCGGAAGCTTTATTAAGGTATCATTGATGTATCAGTTCGCGGTGTCTGTTTTCGAGGAATTCACTTACTTAGTGTTCGTTATTTACCTTGCTAGTCTAGCTGGAAGTGGGTTAGTCTTGGTATGCGCAATGTCTGGAATAGGGGGCTACCGTGACTAGCTGTGAGAACTTGCTTCTCTGTTTGTGCTTCTGAGTTTTACAAATATTTGTCTACTTACATTCATATGTGCTTGTATTTAGTGTAGGTATCGTGTGTTCCTTATCAACAAATATACAAGAGAGAACCAAAAGAACTAATGTAATAACAAACTATTGAAGAATTTCTACGCTACAAGGGTCTTGGAAGGACTTGCTGATTATTAATTTATATGACGACGCTCCTACAATTGCTTAAGTTTTTTTTTTTTTTGCGTCCAGTTGCAGAGTGACGGAATATATTTAGTGGACGAATGCCTCTACAAATTATGTCGCTCCTGATTATGTAATTTACTTGCTTCGTACTGAGAAAACACCTGTAGAGACCTAGGGTCTCTGTGATGTTGTGTAACCTGCTAGAAGTTTTATTACGGAAGGATGTTGTTATGTTCTGCCTAGAACCCCGTCTGGAGCTCCCTCACATGCCAATTGTCCGCTTCTGTTTTTTTTTCAAGTGAGGATCCCCGTCGTGTTGTAAATGATCAATATATATATATATATATATATATATATGGTGTAAAATTATTAAATTATATAGTCTACACAACTGTCAATATATTAGAAGTATTAGTTGTATTTCCAGCTACATGTTTCGGCTTGTATACAGAGCATAGAAAACTTAAACGAATACCGTTTAAATGCCATTGCCACCACGGCGAATCTACATTGACCACACAAAGAACACCTCACCCTCAAAAAGGTGATATCAACAGCATCTTTCAACCAACACGCAAAGCGATTATATTATGTTTTATACTCAATATGTAAAATATCATATCTGAATTTTATCTTAATAATATATTTTGTATAGAATTACCACGAATATTTTAACTACTATTTATAATACGAGATCTCGTAACTTTCAAAGTACCAACAATTGTACATATAAACCACTCTGAAGACTAGCCTGAAGATGGCTCTGTATACGAGCCGAAACAGGTGGCTAGAAATACAACTAATACTTCTAGTAAATTGAGAGTTGTGTATAACTATATAATTTTATAATTTTGCACTACATATATTGACCGCTTCTGTTTATTCAGTATGAGACAATTGTTCACACATATGTGATTATAGTTTCCTGTTCCTTAATATTGGGTGAAGAGCACAAAGTATTAAGCTTCACACTTTATAATTTTCTTCGGTTAGAAGTGAAGTATACTTAATAATATATAGTAAACCCACGAATGCATTTTGGTAAAGGTATATTTTATTACAAACTGCATATTATATATGCAGTTTGTAATAAAATACATTTGACCAAAGTGCGTTCGTTGGCTTACTGTATATTATAGTTTAATGCACGGGTGTGGGACATATGAAATTAGTACTTAACTAAGTTAGATAAATTTGTTTTATTTCTCTCATACGGAAATAGGAAAGTGTAATTGAATAACTTAGTAAAAATGTTTTCATGGCTTTCACAGCCAAAACAATGAAACGGACTTAGTAAAAAAAAATTGTTATAAGTGGGGTTTTAAGTTGTATCTCAGAAGTATGAATTTGTTATTAAAAATACAGGCAACCCCTTGGTACTTCGCCACCCTTACGTAGCGCCCATGAATGTCTGTGAACAAAAGCGAGTTATCCACAGTGTGCGATATAGTGCTTCCTCGTTCTCTCTCTTCTCGTGTACGGTCATCCAGTAGCTGCTTGCATCCTCTGTCTCACCTTTCCATCACTTTTGTCCTTCTTTCTTTTTTTAAATAAAGTGTTTTAGAGGTTTCCACGCAAGATGTGTCCAATCCAGTTAGCCTTCCATCGTTGTATTATATGTAGGGTATTCCTTTCCTGTTTGACTTTATGTAATACCTCTTCATTTTTCACATGATTGGTCCAAGTGATTATCTCCATTCTTCTCCAGCACCACATTTCAAATCTTTCAAGGTATTCATGTTCTACTTCTTGAAGTGTATCCTTGATACACCGCCACAAACTGCGGTGAACAAATAGTGGCGCATTATCGGGGTTTGTATTTAACCCTTACCCTGCTAACGTGGATAAAATGGTGAGCTCCTAATAATGCCAGCAAATGTCAGATGGGATTTAATTCGGCGTTTAAAAGTTTAAAATCCATTTCCTACCTTTCAATAAAGACTCTTCTATGCCATTACAAAATCCAGGAAGTTAATGCTGTCTAGTGAAACAATCGCTGTTTGCGAGTTTTTTGGGTTTTCGCAGCAGTGTGGATGGTTTGATCCGTTCTTCTGGGATGTGACGCATGGGACATGGCGTTGCGTCACATCCCAAAAGGACGGATACATAGGCGCTGTTTCTGCAGGGAGTCACATGATGCAGAACTGGACGGCTTTCGAAGTGAAGCTTGTTAATGGTACATAAAGTAACCGTTGTGTTTTAAAGGGTTACATAAACTTTGCAAGGTCTGCGTCCACATAATCTACTTGGCACCTTGTTCTGAAGTTCCTTTTATTCGAAAACTGAAGATAAGAACGTGTGGATAGGAATTATATTTCCGGGTCCTTCTCGCTCGTCGCTACGTATTAATTTTAGAAAGATAAGATAATCCTCGAATGTGATGAGAAACATTAGCCCAATGACTGCAGTAGAGCCAACTTCCGCAAAGTTTTGTATACTTTTACTGGCATAAACAGCTTTGTATAAACACTTTTAAAATTTCAAGTGATTGATAATGATCAATATATTAAGAATATTGTTTGCGTGTCATGAGAAGTCACTTGTCTTTTAAAACAAACTTTGTCAAAAATGCCGAATCTGCGTCAAGTTGTTTGCGATCCATTCTGATACCTTACTAACGCACTCCTTGGCTCTACGATCCTCTGAGAGCCTTGCCTCCTTAATTACAGACACCAATTCTTTTCTGTCCGCTGCTACCTGTAGCCATCTGTTAACCTTCATCTCCTGTAGATCTCTTCATCGTCTTCCAGCCTTCTCATTCTAGGTCTTTCTATGCTTCTTCCTTCCGGTTGACTCACATATTTTATTATCTACACTTTCATGATCCATTCTTACTAATGTCCTATCCATTTCAGTCTACATTTGTGGTAAGGCAGTGAACGTTTTGCCAGTGTACGTTTTAGTGCTGTTTATTAGTGTCATACTCTCAATCTGTTTGCCATTTGCTAGTATACGTGCTGACACAGGCGTGAGACTTAATGTTTTATGTGCAATGAAGGTTATATTAGATAAGGAACAATGCCAATCATAATAGTGGCATAATGAGTTAATATCATCATCATGTAGCTATCATTGATTTGGGCCCCTTGTTGACTCGTTCCAATCTCACATATCCGGAAGTCTCTGCAATGGTCTTTCCTGGTTTTTTTTCTGCCTTTTGGTGTGTAGTTTTTTTTATTAAGATTTAAATATGCAGTGTGGAATATTGGAGGGCTAGGAGAAAAGAAAGAATAATTAGACACAATTTTAAACGAAAGTAATGAGTTAATATTGCCACAAAACCTTGGGTAATCACGTATCTTTGGCAAGGAATGTCCTGCTGTACATTTCCATAAGTAGACCCTATTGTTGGCCATTATGTGACACATACAGATTCTTGTTTTAAATGAAACGGAAACAAAGTGTTGCGCTAGGAAAGAAGTGCCTGACATACGTGGTATCTCCACCAAAACGAATGGTCTTGGTGGGCTGTGCTAACAGACACAACGGTGAAGTCATAGAGCAGCGCATTATGTTCAGTGAATCGTTCCGTTTCTTGTCACATAACCTTTCGCCTTGGTTGGCATATAGCTTAATCACAACACACACACAAACACACACACATGTGTATATGTGTGTTTGTATGTATGTATATTTTTATATTGTGTGTGTGCGTGCGCGCTACCTGGGGGCGGGTCAACGGCAGGTCCGACGTGCGTTTTGCTGCTGCTCGCTCTTAATTGCTACGATGTCTTCATTCACACACACACACACACACGCACACACTGTATGCTTAATCCGCTGCGAGCTATCCAGCCTTATTAGTTGCAAGACATAGGAGGAGAGAACGATGAAAAGACTTTTTTTTTGTTGTCAAGACC
>Ga0123352_10009391_pt1 | contig 15292 bp, 11 predicted proteins | sample TergutLab28metaG_FD_89700 | JGI IMG/M metagenome (GOLD analysis project Ga0123352, IMG submission 89700) | Labiotermes labralis P1 segment gut microbial communities from Petit-Saut dam, French Guiana - Lab288 P1 | ecosystem: Host-associated > Arthropoda: Insects > Digestive system > Gut ... | reverse complement strand
AGATATACTTCCCTCAACTGTCATTCTCCCCAGCGGCCACCACCCGTCCGTTGGCGAACGCTACAAACGGGGTGCCAGTGTAGACGGCAATATCGGTACCGAAGTGGAACCGTACCTCCCGCATAATCGGGTGTTGCCGGAACCCGAAAGACGACGACACAGGCCCCGCCACCGGGGCCACGAAGTCTAAATACAGCGGCTCATAGGCAAAACTGGCACCGGCAGGGAGGGCAAAGGCAGAAAACTCCGCCTGTTGCGCCAAAAACACCTCCACCGCCTCTGGCTCGTCCGGCTGGGTGTGCGTGTCTTCCGGGGCATACGCCTCCTGCGGTGAGAAGATGTCTGACAGGGTCGGTGCCGGGATCACCTCTTCAATGGGCGGGAACATCTCCATCACGGGCATGGGGGCGGATTCCGGCTCTGCTTTCGCTCCTTCTGCCTCGGCGGCAACAATCACATCTTCCGGCTCTCTGCTGCCGAAGGCACGGATGTAGATATCGCCCAACACTTCCATGATACCCGTCTCCCCTGTCAGGGTTTCACCGAGGGCAGAGATGGCCGTTCGGTAGTCTAACTCCGCCTCCATTAAGGGCTGTACCGTGGTGCGGACTGCCGCCGTGGCATCCGGGAAAAACGCACGGAGCACGCCAACCGTGCATAAGAGCACCATGCATATTGTCATGCGGAGTACGGTAAGTTGTCCTGTTCTAAAATGGTGTTTTGTTTGATGTTCGTATCTGTGTTCCATCTTGTCCCCCCTTCCTACAACGTATGTAAGGAGGGCACAGGATAGACCAAGCTTATAGCAAACGAAAACCCCCGCAGTGTGAACCCGCGGGGGTTTGGTTTGCCGAGCAATCAATGCCGTATAATTTCAATCGTGTGGTCGTCTGAGTGCCATTCCACCTGATACCCCAACGCATCTACAATCGTGCGTAGCGGGACATACACATAGTCCCGAATCACCACAGCAGAGTCGGATTCGACATCTGCGCCATTTACTGTAAATACATCGGCACCTATGGTGTGGGTAATCGTGGTCGCATCCCGCGTTATGGTAAGCACTTCGGTTTCCGGGTTAAGGTCGGTAATTAAACCGAATACAGACGCAATCTCGTGCAGGGGAACCATGGCCCGGCCATCAAGTAAAATGGGCGATGGATGGAAATCCCGCACTATCCCATCGATAACCATGGTGACAGGATAGCCGTAAGTGTGATATTGCACCAGCGCCCAATGACGGTCATGTCGTTCCGAGAACCAGCCGGTGGGTGCGTTGGGCCGCTGGTTGAAAAAGTTGTCTAACCACTCAACTCTCGTCTCTAACCAAGTGGTCATATACTCCACATGGCCCATGAAACTGTCGATGCGCCATAATTTGTCCGGCGTGGGTCGGTGGGGCCTGCCTAAGATATGCGGGTGCCGTTCAAAGTTGCGCTGGAAATCGGCCTCGTAACGCTCTGCCGTGTCACGGACATGGGCGATGGTGCCGCTGATTGCTGTATCTCGAATTTCATTCCACCGCGCTGCCACTAAATCGAAGATTTCCGGGATGTCCAACAATGTGGCAAACCAGTCGTTTTGGAACGCGGCGTAGATATCCTCCGGCTCCGGCCAGTCGAGCATATTGCCGATAGAGCGGTCAAAATCCCAGACGGGGCCAAAATGCAGACGGCGGTCATCCCCCTGTCCCCGGAGAGTCATAAACACACTGAACATGCCCACGTCCGCATTTTTTGTAACCTCTTGCACCAAATAGAAATCCACAAGAGAGGGCAGGTCAATCAGCGCTTCAACGGCCGCAAAATCACGGGAGTGAATGGTATCGCTGACCCGCTGGACAAAGGCTTGCAGATACTCCAGATGCCCGTCCCAGTCGTCATCGTTGGGAAACCGGATATCGTAGGCCATGCCGTCTACAGTAAAGAAATCCTCCCCTTCCACATTCCCCTCTGCCAACCAGCCCACCAAGTGGCCGTCCAGTTCAAAGAGATACTCACTAACCGCAGGGTCAGGGTCGAAGGTAAGCGGGAGCCGCCCGGAGCCGATGTCCCGCTCATCAGTCAGTTGATAGACACCCATATATTCCCCATTTACATATAAATGGACATGGCGGGAAAATGGAGTGAAATCTAAGTTGTCCAATTGACTTGCCAAATAGAGTGCCGTGTAATTCCGCAAAAGGGCCGCATCAAAGTGGTTGGCCAACAAAATCCAGTCCCTGTGGGCGTATCCAGAGTCGAAGAATGGTCTGTCCTCTGCAAACCGAATCCGCAGAGGGCGTTTATCGGCACCCCGCAGCCAAGTGCTGTTGCCTCTGCCCCGAATGCGGATATCTACATCGGAAAACGCATACTCTTCCGCCGTATCGGACAGGGTAAGCGTGCCGTCATGCCAAAAGTTCCGCTCTACGGTAAAGGGGTCATAGTCCGAGGTAATGTGGAGCGCAGGGAGTACAGGGGATGCAGGAGACACAGGATGTTCAGGAGAAGCAGGGTACTGCTCGGTATCGTGTGCCACAGTGGTTGGCACATCCCCCCTGTTCACCAAAAACAGCGTACCACCCAGAAGCAGAGCAACGGCCAGTGCAAAGGCCGCAATGGTTAGGATTTGTTTTTTCATTGTATTTATAATTCTCCATTCCACAATATGACAATTCAAAAGAAAACGAACACAACCGCCAAAGTCGGCAGTTATGTTCGTTCCGCATTCGGAGTGCAGTATGGCCGACAACGCCTCTTTGTCGCCCATAGTATACTAGCTGTCGCCCGCATTGTCAATGGCTACAGTATGCCCCAAAGTGCCTAATAATTATGATTCTTCCGCTGTAAATTCAGCCGATCAGCAATCATGGCGATAAACTCACTGTTAGTGGGCTTACCCTTTATGTTTGACACCGTATAGCCGAAGAACTTTTGCAACACCTCTAAATCCCCTCGATCCCACGCCACCTCAATGGCGTGACGGATGGCCCGCTCCACCCGTGACGGGGTGGTGTTGAACTTTTTGGCCACCTCCGGGTACAGTACTTTTGTCACGGCGTTGATGATTTCCATGTCTCGCACGGTGAGCATAATCGCCTCTCGCAAATACTTATATCCCTTAATATGGGCGGGGACACCGATTTCATGGATAACTTCGGTCACTGTCCGCTCTAGGCTCTTCTCGCCCCTAGCTTGGTGCATGGCCACGTCTGACATCTCACGATGGTGAGTAATTTTCCCGGTGACACTGCGAATTTTCTCTAACAATGTCCCCATATTGAAGGGCTTGAGCATAAAATAGCTGGCCCCTAAACTGGACGCTTCTGTAATCACGCTGTCCTTGTAAAACCCGGACACCACAATCGGGGCGGTTTTCATCCCCATTTCTCCCAAACGGCGCAGGACATCTAGGCCGTCTAGGTTTGCAAGCAAAATGTCCAAAACCAACACATCCGGTCGGGTCTCCTCGGCGAGACGCAGGGCCTCTAATCCGTCGGCGGTACTTCCTACCAGCTCCATGTCAATTTCGTTTTGAAACTGGCCAGCCACGATCCCTCTGTAATCATCGCTGGGATCTGCCACTAATACCTTGATCTTTTTGTCCATGCTGCCACTCCTTTTCTTGATTCTTGTTTTTGTTCGACCATAACATGACACGATTGATGGAAATGTGGGTTTAGTGACAATAATTTATCACAGATGTCTGGCTTTTGCAAGGAATTTCTCATTATTTTTATCAATTTATTTCCGATATTTCCCAAAACCATCATTAATTGTAATAATATGTCGAATTTTGCCGAAAGAACTATATCAATTCCTCAAAGTATCAACATGGCATCGCCGAAGGAAAAGAAGCGGTATCGCTTCGCTACGGCCTCGTTATAGGCCCCTAAGACGTGTTCCCGTCCGGCGAGGGCCGCCACTAACATAATCAAGGTGCTCTCCGGCAGGTGGAAATTGGTAATCAGGCCGTCCATGCACTTAAACTCGTAGCCGGGATAGATGAAACAATTGGTCCAACCGGCGTAGGGCAATATTGTCCCGTCCGCCTCCGCCCGTGACTCAATGGTGCGGCAAGAGGTCGTGCCGATACACACCACTTTGCCGCCTACCGCTCGTGTTCGATTAATCGTATCCGCCGCCGCTTGCTCAATGATGCAATACTCGGCGTGCATGTGGTGGTCTTCAATGTTCTCTGCTTTCACCGGCCGGAAGGTGCCGAGGCCTACATGGAGCGTGATCGTGGTCAGTGCAATCCCTCGTTCTTCCAGCCGCTTTAACAACTCCGGCGTGAAGTGGAGCCCCGCCGTGGGTGCCGCTGCCGAACCCGGCGCTTTGGCATAAACGGTCTGATAGCGTTCTGCATCCTCTAATTCTTCCGTGATATAAGGCGGTAAGGGCACTCGGCCTAAACGCTCTAATACTTCTAAGAAAATCCCTTCGTAGTGGAACTGAATCACCCGGTTGCCGTCTTCGGCTACCTCTTCCACTGTGGCGGTGAGTTCGCCGTCACCGAAGATTAGCTTCTCCCCCGGCCGTACTTTTCGTCCGGGCCGTGCTAACGAGAGCCAGCGGCCCTCGCCCAAATCTTGCAGTAAGACCAGCTCTACCGCACCGCCGCTCTCCCGCTTGCCGAACAGTCGGGCGGGAATCACGCGGGAGTCGTTCATCACCAGACAATCGCCGGGGTTTAATAAATCCGGCAGGTCTGTAAACAAATGGTGCCCGGTTTGCCCCGTCAGCTTGTCTAAGGTAAGTAACCGAGATGCGTCTCGCCGCTCTAAGGGGGTTTGGGCGATAAGCTCTTGTGGGAGATCGAAGTGGAAATCGCTTGTTTTCATGGTGTCTCCATTTTTTTGTTTTGATTTATTATACATGGCATAAGAGAATGTGGCAAGGGATGGGGGATGTTTTTGTTCTCTTTTCTAGTCCGGCACAAGCTAGGGGCTTGTTCTGCCCTGCCGGGTGGTTTTTTTATCCTGCGGGTATCCAGTGGGCGGCGCACACGCAAAAGTCAGTTTCGTAGTATGCAGGCCGGTAATGTGGTCAGGGTTCGGACAAAAAATCGAGGTGCTTTTGCCAGCATTTTAATTAATGCTGCTGAGAACACCTCGGTTGGTTGGAGTTGAATGATGGGGACTGTCCAAACTATTGAAACTACTGTATTTTATAGGCTTTCAAATGGACTGCATCCATCAAATCATTGAGTTCTAGTCACCACAATCATAAACACGCCATATTTCTGAAGTATAGGATTATTGGTTGGAAAAAAATCTGTAAAATTCCCTAATGGCATTTGTGATAGCTTCCTCAAGTCTATTTCTTATACCAAAAGCCCCGTAAAAAAGATTTTCTCCAAGGTGCTCCCTTTCCTGTTCATATAGATGCTAGGTAGTTTTCAATTCTAATATTTTGTATCTCCCAACTCAAATCTGTAATAGAGTCATGCCTCTCTTCAAGAATCTGGAACACTTCATTGCTTCTGCTTCTGACTTCGCTGTTAACTGTTTGAATGTTATAAAACAAAGCGACAATCAAAAAAACTACCAAAATAAAAATGAGCGCGACCAGACGCATATAAACCCTCTTGTTCACCCACTTCGGTTTTTTTAGTCTAAAGACCATGCGAGACAACATTACAAAGCAACATACTATGCTGAACCTGATAAAGGCTTGAACAGAAAATTGAAACGCAGATGACGCACGTACTGTATCTTCGGTCAAATTCATTATTATAAAATAAAGCTGCTCTAAGGATTGGGCGTGAGGATAGTTCATCCATATGCGTGCAATAGTGTAGTCGCTGACACCTGACGAGTATAAAAGTCGGCTAGGAAATTGTATCAGCAGCGGCTGAAAAATTTGAAGCAAAATCTGGTTGATACCGAAGAAAATTAGCACAATGAGAAAAACTATCATCAATGGTTTAATCGACCAAAACCCTAGTTTTTTTGCAAGATTATGTAAAAAAACGCTTTGGATAGTTTGATTTCTAGGAATATATATGCCATTTTGAAGGACATATTGATTATTGTCTTTATCAATAAATCGTTTCATTAATGCTGTGCGATTTTCTTTCCCTATGACCCATAAGAAAAGCAAAATAGATATTATGCCAAGAAAAATCGGAGGAACTAAGGTTCCCCAAAACGATGATATATCATTTACTGTTTGAAATCCCATAAGTTTCTCCCAATAATTCACATTATAGCTATCATTCGAAATTTAGTAGGCTGCGTGCTTCTGTTCTAGCTATAAGTTCATTATACACATCATACTAAAACAAAGCGAATAAATCAACATCATGTATTCCCACCTCTCTCAACTCTTTGCAAGACAAGGCATAGAAAAAGCCGTCGATAAAAATCGACGACTTTTTTACTGGTGGAAGGTGTCCTTATAGGACTTTTCTCAAAACCCAATAAAATCAATGCTTTTACCAACCAGTCAAAACAGCGTTTACACAAACCTCTGCCAATTCATGTGTCAATTATAGTGCTAATCGCAAACGAAGACAACATCTCTACATACCCGCCATCGTGCGGGCATTTTATTCTAGGAGGAAGTTGTCTATACAAAATCAAATTCAAGTGTTCCAAAATGAAGAGTTTGGGAAAATCGAGGTGCTGATGCTTAATGGCAAACCATATTTCCCAGCAACGGAATGTGCCACTCTGCTTGCTTACAAGCGTCAGTATACATCGAAGGCATTTCGGAACCTTTTGCGCATGAACAAGATTGTCCAACCATTTTCACGGACTGGAACGCCTCATGATAACGCTGTTGCAGAGGCGTTTTTCTCTGCCCTGAAGAAAGAGGAGCTGTCCTCATTCTGCTCCATGCTGGAAACCCGAATGTATCCGTATGTCCTAATAATCATCATCCTCTCCAAAAAAGAAGAACGCCGTAGCACTCCACCACGACGTTCTTTTCAACAATACCACTTTAACACACCCCCACCAGAACCAAACGAACCACTCTGGCTTATCACACGCAAGGTATTCGCCCCTCGTAGGAGACGTGTAGCGCATGAACGGTTTATAAAACAACCGTAATACCACAGAACAAGCCCGTTGACCAGAAGGCATTTTTCATATAAAATAGAGCATATTAAATCCATGAGGTGGCACCTGACATGGTAGACTTAGAAAAACTACAAAAAATCCCCCATCCGGGGTTGCGGAACATCAAAACTGCCTTGGCGGCCACAATTTGTATTGTACTCTACACCTTAGTCGGTCGGATAGAGGGCTTGCCCTTGGCCCGGCTAGAGGGGTTGCCGTTGGCTTGTATTGCGGTCTTTATCTGCGTGCAGGACTCGGTGGACAAGTCGTGGAAAGCGGGCCGGGATCGGGCCCTTGGCACGTTGCTGGGCGGCGCATTTGCCAGTATCGCTGGGATCATCATGGCGGCAGTAGATGTAGAGCAGACTCTGATTGTGGCGGCAATTGTGGCCTTTGTTGGGATTGTGCTCTATATCTTCGCCTGCAATTTATTGAAAATTGAAAACAGCATCGTCATCGGCCTTGCCACCTATACCATCATCCTCTTTAGCCCCATGTCGGCAGAGATGGAGCCGGTCTTACACGCACTCAATCGCACGCTGGATACACTGATTGGCATCGTTATCGGATGCAGTGTCAATATCCTCCTCTTCCGGCCCCGGCCGGAGCGGTTCCGGGGGTGTGATACCGTGAACCCCGTGTTCCACTACGAACGCCGCCAGACCGGCCACCACAAAACCGTCCGCTGGGAAGGGGGCTATACGGAGGAACTTTATATCTACCCGGAGGACGCTCTCTACCAAAACATGGACTTCGACTTCCGTGTGGCGGTCAACCGCGGGGTGGTGGAGCGGGGTTGTTACCGTACGTTTCCCGGTTTCAAGCGGCAAACCCTCCTACTAGACGGTGAGATACACCTGACCCACAAAGACGCCCACGATGTAGTGTTGGGGCCATACGAACAAGACGTGAGCCTAGGCGACTGGGAGACCGCATGTTCCGGCCATGGAACAGACATGACCCTACTCACCGCCGAAGGGGTAAGCGGTCGGTTTGATCTGCTCTATTGCGGAGAGCGGTTAGAGCTTGCCAACAGCGCTTTCGTTTCCCTCTACTGCCTCCGTGACGGGGCCAAACTCTATTTGAACAATGCCAGACAGACATATAAAGAAGAGTTGGCACAAGGGGATTTGGTGCTGGTCTCTTGGTTCCCCAACGGCAATGAGACATATCAGGTAGAAGTCCGCCATGAGACGGAAGAATCTACAACAGAGCCGTTGGCGGTTATGGTTACGGTGCGGGAGGACACGGAAAAAGAATAGACTACAAATATAGACCTCACACGGCAGGGGCGGTGCAGTGGACTTTTAACAGTGGATGTGGTAGAATAGGTTTGCTCGTTGTCTGCCTTTGCGGTGGGTAGTGTAAAGATTTTATAGTTGGTAGCGATTGTAAGGGCAGCAGTTTTGTCGCCTCGTCCGCTGTGCATCGTGGTGTCACGGTGTAGAGCGGACGAGTTGAGATCGTCTGGAAAATAAAAGAAATCGAGGAAACAGAATATGAAAAAGAAGATTGGACTGGTGCTTGTCGCCCTGCTACTTGTACTTACACTGGCCGCCTGTAGCGCAGAGGAAGGCACTCCGGAAGACCGCGCTTTTGCAGCCTATATGACATGGCTAGAGCGCATCGGCAGTGCAGGAGAGCCCCGAATCGGTGCATGGGATTCTGATTTTGTCATGGACGTGGATATGCGCTTTTTTGGCATGACGTTCCATACAGTTGCCACTGGCACATCGCAAGCGATTGTAGACGGTGACCACGTCACAATGTACATGGAGATGGACATGGACATGGGTATGCCCGGTGTGCCGGCCATGAATATGGAAATGTTCATGGAAATGGAGGGCTTTACTTTAATCGACACGGTAATGTTGATAGATGGTCAGTACATCTCCGGCTTGGCGGATGAAATGGATGATGCCCTCTCACCCCTGGAAACAATGGAGAGCATGAACCAGGTGCCGGAGTTTATGCTAGACGATATTGTAGAAGTTGAACTCTACGAGGGTGAGGATTACACCGTGTTCACCATCATAGTAGACGGGGACGCCGTAGGCGAATTTATGAACCAAAATTTAGAGCAAGCCTATGCCGTGCTAGATGAGTTTGGCATGGACTTTGACTTTGGCGCAGAAGATTTGACGCTGATCCTCACCGTGGATGAAGAGGGCGAACCCCTAGCCGTTACCATGGATATGATCATGGAAATGGTCTTTGACGAAGATTTTGAGGAGGAAGAACTGGCCGGGCAGAGCTTTTCGGTTAGCTACTCTATCACTTATACCTACCACGCCTTTGGTGATGATGTAGTAGTCATGCGCCCAGAAGTACCAGAGCAACCGGAAGTGCTGGAGCAGCCGGATGTGGCGGAGCAACCGGATGCGGCAGAGGAGTTGGATATTCTGCTTGACATTGACTTTGACAATTTGCACCAACCTGAAGTTTTCGTAGGTACTTGGGCGTGGGATGCAGACGATAGCTATATCTATGTGTTTTATGCCGATGGCATAGGGTTCCGCGGCTTTGACGGAGAGATGGAAGAGTTTGATTGGACAGTAGAAGGTGACGACCACTTGCTTATCCTGTCGCTGGATACATACCAAATTGAAAGCTGGAGCTTTGTCATCGCAGACGGTGTGCTAACCATTGATAACCGTCAAGTAGCTGGTATGACGTGGAGCTATGTGTTCCAAGGATAGTTTGATGCACCACAAAGTACGGCGCAAAACCTCATTTGTACAGCACAAGGCTTGAGAGATGAGGGTTGATATGCTCTCTTCAAAGTAGGCAGTGGAAGTAAAAAACCACGTTTACAGAGAGGGGAGCATTTGTAATGCCACAAGAGGGAAAGTTGCCAACGGAGCAATACAGGGAGGTAGTAGGGACACGTCAACATACAAAACTCGTATAACGTTTGTATTTAATTACATAATTTAGATTGACGTGGACAGAGTGATGGAGCGGTAGACTTTACGCCGCCCATGTGGTACAATTCACAGTGATATTCTTTGTCCCAACGTTCGGCTTGGGGCGCACGGGAAAACTTATATTAGTCGTGGATAAACAATGAAAAAAACAATCAGAACTATCCTGTTGCTCAAGCTCGTTGGTATTATGTTACTCGCAAATCTGGCAATTGTCGCAAGTGCAACTGATTCGATTGATCCTTCGCCAGTTTCGCTTGAAAAACACCTCATCGGTACATGGCGTTGGGAAGCGACTTCTTCGTCTTGGCGTATCATTTTCCGTGAAGATGGCACTATGTTGGATGGCCCGTCAAGCTTTCGAACGATCTATAATTGGCAAGCTGTCAACGACAGGCTGATTGTTAACGGTATAGACTGGAACATACGCCTCACCGACAACGCCATCACCGTCGATAGGTATGGGCAAGGGAACAACACCCACACATATATTTGGTACAGCGACTCTACGGAGGGCGAAACCAGCTTCACATTCATCTGGCTTATTTTGATTGTTCTACTGATACCAGTCGGCGTGATTGTGCTAATTGTCGTACTCGTGCGTAAACGTAAACGCAAACAATTGAATCGGTTACTTGAACAATCAAGCGGAACTTCTTTGGTGCATATTTCAAGCAAGCCGTCATTCATTGCCGACCTCATCATTTTGATCATCAATATTTTTATTGACATTTCGCTTCTTTTGAGCGGACGGTTTTTCTGGTTTTTCTTACTTCTTTTCTGCACAATACTCCCCGCAAGCAGATTGATAAAAACGCTCAGAAGTGGCATTGTCGTGGGGAATGCAGGCATCTTCGTCACAATCAAAAAGGAGAAATTTCAAATGGCCTATCATGAAATTTCGTCTGTTAGTATAACAGATAACAGAGAGCTTCTCATTGTTTCCGGCTACCAATCTCGCTCTATCCGAATCAGAAATGTCCGTGCGATACGAGATGCGATTTCACATAACATGGAGGCGTTGGCGGTTGCACCTGCGCCCATGAAAACACCTGTGTTGCGCACATCGGATGCATTATATGTGGGCAATGATTCTGCCACAGAACTAAGCGTTTCTTTGGAGCGGCAAATTACTGAAATTTATGATCGTGAACGCACAGAGCTACCGGACGAATTTTACGCATTTGACAATATCCCATCCCAAAAGTTAGAAAATGCAAAGAAAAGCTATGCCGCATCGTTGGGTTCTGATGAACAGGTTATCTTCTTTTACGATGACACGGTCCGGGGTTCTGCTAAAACAGGGTTTATGCTAACATCAAAATATTTATACGGTAGCTTCAATGGAACAGAAGTGGAAAAAATTTATATTGGAAATATAGTCAGAATATCACAAGCGACCGCAAGTAAGCTAATGTATTTCATTACGGTTGAAATGAAAGATGAGAGATACACGGACTTTATTGTAGGCGCCTTGCAAAGGAAAATATCTGCAATTGTACGCACCTTGGATGAAACCATAAGTTTGCTAAATAGCAATTCATCTGCACCATCCGAAAGTAACGTTGCCCATCACGAATAAGCACTTCCTCTAGTGAGGCACAAACCCACCCGACAGCGCAAGGCATGAAAGATGAACCCTCATCTTTCATGCCTTGTTTGCAACTTGCCATTGATAAATCACCCCAAAGACAACAAAAATAAAGTAGTGACAAGCGTCACTACTTTTCGGGTCATGCATCACTCTCCGCTTCCCGGAAATGTTTGCGGACAAACAGTACCGTAACCAGACAAATAAAAGCGGCAACGAACACAATAAGCCATGGCACTGTGTAAAGCCGTTCAAGAAATACGCCGGTCAAGAGAAATCCTAACCCCGTTGACACGATCGGGAGCGCGGAAAGGAGAGACATGACTTTCCCAAGGAGTTGCGGGGGCGTGATCTTTTGTACATAAGCCCACAGCGGAATCATATATAGCATCAGGGCCACACCGCAGATTGTATCCGCAGCTATGATCACCACAAAGGCGGCAAGGTGCGGCATATCAAATAGCAAGACCACACCGACAGGAACCAAGGATAGGGCGAGAAATACTGCCGCAGAAGGGACACGCTTGATGGTTAATCGTTCTCCCAGAGCACCGGCGATTAAACCGCCGATGATCCCCCCACTCCAAGCAATGCCTCTGCCAATTCCAATATGCTCGGTGCCCATGCCCAGATATTGGGTGATGAATACCGGAACCCCTACCATAAATATACTGGCAACAAACATAGGCAGTACGATCATCAAAACCGCCATCTTCACTAAGATGGGCCTTTCCTTTGTGACAAAGCGGAGTGCTCCGGTCATATCCGTTTTTACGATCTGTATCATTCCCATGCCCGTTTCTTGCTTTTTATACGGGATGCGGATCAACAGATCCATCCCTGCTGTAATCACAAAGCAAACGGCACAGGCCACCAAAATAGGCGATAACCCAAACCTAGCAAGAAGAATACCGGCTGCGGCAGGTGCCGCCATATTCGCCAGTGTGTTTACCGTTTCAATGACCGAGTTCGCCCGGACAAGCGCATTTTCCGGCACAAGCAGAGGGGTGCTCGCTTGCACGGCGGGTAGGTACATGCCTTGAATGGCGTTGAGCGCCAATAGCTTTACCAGCATAATCGGTGCGATGGCCCCCGATATGCCGCTTATGATCATGTATATCACGATAATCAGGGCTACGGCCACATCAAGCCAAAACATGATGAATTGCTTTTTCAGCCGATCCGCCATAATACCGCCGATGGGAGACGTAATTGCAATCGGGAGGAAAGACAAGCCTAATATGATGCCGAATAGAGCAGGCGATCCGCTTGCGCTCAGGATATAGAGCGGCAGAACGAAGGTAAGTACTTGATTACCGAAAACGGAAAAAATCTTTCCGATTGACAGTAGCAAAAAGTTATTGTTCCATAGTGTTTTGACGGCTGATTCCATGTGATACCTCTTCATTTCTATAAAATTGTTGTGCGCGATGATTTATGCTGTACGCCTTTTCTTGCGTTCATGTTCTAGTAGCGCAAGGAAAAACGGGGTGCATTCAGTGTTTGCGTCGAATGTTAAAGCAGTGGTGCGTGCGTGTTTGGCACCGCTCTTTTTCTATGTGAATATCATACCCGATACACTCCTCTCAACACGTTGAGGGGCTGTCCATGATTTGTCTGTTTCATTTGCAAGCCTCCGATTCAACCATATTTTTTGCGAATATGGGCCAGAGCGTTTTCGGCCGTAACATTCTATTTTGCCGCAGAAAAAGAGCAGCTTATCGAAAAGATAGCCGCTCTTTCTATCTGATCCGCATCTGGTGCCATGATATCATATCAAACATGACAACTGTATGTCCTGTTTCATGGGAACACGTGTAAATTTTTTCAAGTCCAACGGTTTCACCTCCGCCTTTACTACTCTTTTTACTTGGTCTGCCCGCCTTCTTAGGTGGCGGTGCGTCGGCCTCTGATGTATAGCCCGTCTTGAAAACAAAAGTGATTTTATAGGGGTTTTTGTTCCCGTGCTCGTCAACCTCGCCGATAATCACCTTCTCAACCATACTTTCAAAAACCACTGGATCAAACTCGGTCATGGTCTGGTTTTGTTTCAAAACTGCCTTAAATTCGGCAAGACGTGCTTTTAGCTGCTTATCGTTTTTAACGGCAGATAAAAGTTCATTCTGCTCTTGGTCTGCTGTTTCTAACTCATCTAATAACTCCATGCGCTTTAGGTCATACTCGGCTTTTTCAATTGAGCTATCAAGGAGTAATTCAAGAAGCCGATCAAGTCGAGTTTTTAGATAGGAAACCTTTTTATCAACCTTTGTCAGTTCTTTTGTATAACTGCTTTCGTTCAAAGACGATTCTACACGCTGTAGAAACTCTGTTATGATGTCCTTATTATCACTACACATTAAGCGGAACGCGTGAACAAAAGCCTGTTCCAACTCTCTTTCATCAATCTTGCTAATACTGTCAGGACATACATTTTTGCCTTTTTTCACAGCATCGGCGCATGACCAAACCCTTTTTTCATATTCTGTTCCGCTGTACAGATTCCGTCTGCTGTAAACACTTTCACAAAAGGCGCAGTAAATCATACTACTAAAAGCATATTGACGGCTATACTTATCCCAACGCTTGCCTTTGTGCTTAATAGATTCGCCGCACCTGTTTAGTATATCTTGGGCTTTCTGAAAAACTTCTGCCGATATGATAGGGGTATGGTTATTTTCAACGTAGTAAGAATCCTTTTCGCCTAAATTTGTTAGACGCTTTTTAGATATGGGGTCAGTTATATATGTCTTCCCCATCTCTAGGTCACCCTTGTACTTTACATTTTTGATAATAGCAATCACAGAAGTCCAGCTCCATTTTTCTGCACGAAGCGGCTTATATCCCTTTTCAGTTAATTCTCTTGCAATGGTGTATGCACCTTTACCCTTGGTATACTGCTCAAATATGTACCTGACGATTTCAGCCTCTTTTTCATTTATGGTGAATACTTGTGTTTCTGTGTTGTAATTATACCCCAAACATTTGCGGAAGCCAACATTTTTGCCCGCTTTCATTCTGGCTCTATGCCCAAACTTCACGTTGGCAGAAATATTTTCAACTTCCTGTTGTGCCACTGAACTGAGGATGGTAAGCAGAAATTCCCCCTCGGTAGTTAATGTGTTAATGTTTTGCTCCTCGAAAAACACAGCAATGCCCTTGTCTTTCAGTTGCCGCACATAAGTCAAGGTATCGACCGTATTACGCGCAAACCTTGAGATGGCCTTTGTAATAACCATATCAATTTTACCGTTCATGCAATCATCTATCATTCTATTAAAGTCATCACGTTTTTTCGTTTGTGTACCCGTGCCAGATTCGTCAGCATAAATCCCAACCATTTCCCATTCAGGATTGGAGTTTACTAAATCCGTGTAATGCGCGACTTGGGTCTTATAGCTTTCGAGTTGGTCATCGGAATCTGTACTTACTCTGCAATATGGGGCTACACGGATTTTCTCTGTGGGATTATTTGCAAATCGTCTCGGTTTCTCTGTTCCTTTTCTTACCTGTACATTTGACATAGAGCAATAGCTCCCTCCCAATAGATTCCGTTTTTGTTAAGCTGAACACTATGCAGCGGAAGCAATCTCGTAATCACTTCTTAGCTGCTCATTTACCTTATGATACTCTTTTTCAGTTATCAGCTTATGAGACAACAAGCTATTTAACATGGCAAGCTGAATGCCATATCTGACTAGGTTTTTTGTGTTGTTTTCTCTACTTTCCTGT
>Ga0123352_10009388_pt1 | contig 15294 bp, 9 predicted proteins | sample TergutLab28metaG_FD_89700 | JGI IMG/M metagenome (GOLD analysis project Ga0123352, IMG submission 89700) | Labiotermes labralis P1 segment gut microbial communities from Petit-Saut dam, French Guiana - Lab288 P1 | ecosystem: Host-associated > Arthropoda: Insects > Digestive system > Gut ... | reverse complement strand
TTGAAAAAGGTTTTCATAATGTAGGGAAGTGTGGGGTTTAGTGGTTGGTTTAAGGAGCCAAAAGAAGAAAAAGCATTGGGGAGGGGGTGGAGATGTGGGAAGGAAACATAAAAAGAAAAAGAATCACAAAAAAAAAAAAAACCAAACAAAGAAATTAAGGAGGAGGGAGAGCCAACTGAAAAAATCCATCAACCCTGTAAAAGACCACATGCCAAAGTTGTGTATCCTAATGGGGAGGGTTTCTCCATTCGTTCAGGGAGTGGATGAGACACCATTTTTTCCATGCAACTCACTGTTCTTGGACTACTCTGAAGATGGTGGCAGAAAGCTCCAAAATGTGGGTAGCTGATTAACCAGTAGACATGGTATCACATCCTATGGGACTGTAATGTTCAGAAATATTGTTTGCTTTTTGCTTGACATGTGTTATCCTTTGTTCATACATCTTCAGGGATTTCACATTATAACATGATGCAACCTGAGGTTGAAATATAATTTAGGTGCTTTAAACAACTGGTATGGTAACATCTGGGAGGCCCACATTTAATCCCAGGCCAGTCCATGTATGAGTTGTGGTGGACAAAGTGGCATATGGACAGGTGTCTCACTGTGTAGTTTGCTTTTCCCCTGTTAGTATCACTCCACTAATGCTCCAGTCATTATTCATCTATCACCAACACTGTATATTCTAGCAATTTACAGCTTTGTAAAAAGACACTAAAAGAAAAGTATGGTGAAAGAATCAGCATCAAATATTAAGTTGTATTTTGTAAATACAGTTACTGATTACTAACAACAGAGTGATGAAGAAAATATAGAGTTTAAGCCTTGTAGTGTCTATAATGAAGCATCATTGCAGCTGTTCATTGTTTAAAGGTTACCACTGCATAATAAAGTAATTTCCTTATTAATTACAATAACTATGCAACAAAATTATCTAATATGGAGACTAAACCTGAGGAACAAATATTTAATAATCATATCTACATCAAAACCACAGGATGCAAGTACAATAGAATTTCCTTTCATCTGGCACCAGCAGAACTGTGCAGTGATTTCATAAAAATATTATGTAGTTTTTCATTTATCATAGGCTCAGTCACAGGCTTTTCTTCACGTTGCATTGCTGTGAAGCACTTTTACAATAAAATACAGCACCTTGTTCAGCTGTGCTACAACATATAAGGGTGGGCACCAAAGTGACCTGTGCACTTTGATCATATTCAGTCATTTGTGCTGCTATACTAATTTGGGCTCTTTTTAATGTCTTTCGGTTGAAAAGGCCCTTCACACTCTCTTGATTTCATAAACGATTGTACTTAGTTGGTCCTGTTTTTCTATATCATGGTTGACGATCCTGTCTTGTATGAGGTCATAACCTCTCTTTGGCTTTTGCCATTTCCAAGACTAATTATTTCAAGATTCTGAGGCATGAGCTTGTGGTTTCCTGTCTTTCTTTCTTGATCACTTGAAGATATAGCATGTAGAAAGGTTACTGGTCCCCTTGGGAAGTACATATCTCAGAAAAATGCTACCTGAATAAAATGCAGGACTAATAATCCTCCTACTTAGGGAATGTCAGACCAAAATTTTGGATAATGGAGGGGATACTCTTTGTCTAAGATGTGAATTTCCTGGGCTCCATTACTGTTCATTTTTTTATCAGTATGTTCATTCAAATAAACCCCAACTCATCTGTAATACTACTACCTTAGGACTGCATTTACCCTGAAATGAGTGAAGAGGTCAGTTACATTTATTACTTGGTCACTTCACTGAAAAAACTGTATAACTCCAGTTTTATATGGCTGTAGTTTCAATAACTTTGATGCTGTTCTCATAGTCTCAGTTGATACTACCATTTTGCATTCCAAGGGCTCATGAGGATTACAGCGTGAATGTTCAAGCCAAACTCTGGTATCGTGCAACTTTTCTTGTGTTAAGACTGATCACTTATATCGCTGTTACCCATCTATTAACATGACAGTTATTCTAAATCTAGTGACAATTGTTGTAGCAGTGTCTGCGGGCAACTCAAAACCCTGGGAAACATTCTTCTGGAATTTCTCTGGTATGTGTAACAGACTTATACTTCACAAACTATTCATATATAGATGTACATGTACATACATGCATATACAGTGCTGTTGTATGTCTGTAGCTTCAACACAACAATTTTTAATCAGAAACCTTCAAGTCCCATTCATTTCATGGAAGACTTCCCTATGTGACTAGGGCAATATAATCTTTATCATTACATGCAAGGTTATATCATACCAGAGTGAGGAATTTATTACAAAGTTCATGGTAGAAAATACTTTAAAAATATATAAGTTATTGCAGAAAATTAAGCCCTAATAGCAATGCTGGATATAATTTGAGTACAAGAAACTAATTTTAGGAAAAAAAACAGTAATACCAAAAACACTACAGTTTGAATAATAAGTGTCATGCTTTGTTACCTGTGACCACTAGAACAATGTTTCATTGTTAATGCTGAGTACTGTAACAGTGTCACTTTGTTAATACCGAGCGTTCTAACAAGTTTTCAAAAAGTCTGCTTTGATAACCCTCTAAGCACAGTGGCTACCACATGTACCATCTGAAAATTCATAAAATATGCATTTTGTTCACAAAATGTATTTATATGTTTCCCATGATTTCTCCGAATGAACAGTAATAATTTGTTGCCAGTGAGGCTGGACTGGATTTAAATAGTATTTACATGAACTCTGGGCCTAAAAAGGTCAAAGCTGAGTACTACAGGAGTACTACATTGTTAATGCTGAGTGCTAGAATTGTGTAACTCTGTTAATGCTAAACACTAGAACAGTGCTCTGTAATTGATATGCTTTCCAGTCCATTGGATACAAGTTTCAGCAGTGCATTAGAAGGAAAATTATGAAACTGAATTATGGTAGTTACATTATCATGTTAAGTACAGTATTTACTTAATCAGAAAGTGGATGTTGAACATGCCCTCCACCTGATGCTTAAGTAGTGGGGGGAAACTATCTTAAGTGCAGTATTGCTGTGGTTCTAATGACAACGAGAAATTTGGTGTAAAAGTATGTGTGATTTCGGGCTTCCACCACAGTGCAAATGAAATCTGCATTAGTTTAGGATTTTACACAGTGTAGAATGGTAGTTTCTCACTGACGTCTCAGGACAATCAGTCCCATCTTCAAGGGTCAAGCAGTCTTCTGGACTGCTTGAACCCTAAAGAAGTGTAAAATCCCAGAAGAGTGCAGATCTATCTCCAAGAAAAGGACATTGCCTAATGCAGAAGGAGAGAGGAAATGCAAATGTATGACAGAACATAGAACCTTGACACCTTGATTTGGTTGTGCACAGTAGTTCGTGGATGCTACCTATACCTTATTTAGTTTCAAACTAATAAATGGGTCATGCTGGGATTTTGGAATATTCCAGCTTGTTTTGAAAGAGACAGAGACATGGACAGTTGTCTGCAAGACGCATTCTGTTGTTATAGTGCATCACTGTAGCAATGGATTCCGGACAGAGAAGTGTGTTATACTTACATATGAACATGAAATTGATCCAGATGAGTGAAAACCAGGAACTGACAGTCATGGTGATCACCTCAAAGTTTTAAAAATGGTAGAGATAAAAATTACAGTACAGAAAGGGTTACTTAGCATGAATGGCTGAATGAGAAGAGTGTGAATGCAACAAACACATGAATCATTAATAGAGAGCTTTATAGATACAGGATAAAGGAAGATTAAATTTTAGGAACAATACATCAAGCATAAGAAAGAATTGGCAAGTGGTACAGTAAAAGTAACTTTAACGCTACTAACAAAAGGCTGTGTAACATAAAATCAACAAACTGTAGTGTATCTGTGATGTGTGGATGTAGGTGTGAATTAAGCACTTTGGTAGCCAAGTCATAATCTTTTACAAAAGAAAATGAATCCAAGATCATTACCAATGGTAGTAAAACTGGCTCGTATTTGCAGGCCCCCCTCAGCAAATGTTTATGTTGTAAGGACAAAAGTTTCTTGATGGCAAACTACAAAACATGAAAATGAAGTCTGGAAAAAGAAGAGTGGTTGGTGCATTTTATACTGAAAAGTTTTGAGTTATATACCAGTATGTTTTTGTGAATTCTGTGGCTGATATATACTATGGTGTATACTGTGTATTGTGTATTCGTTTACCTGTGGTTGTAGGAGCTTTCATGAAATGGAAATACCTATAATGGAAAATTGTCTTAGTTCTGTGACATTGGCTTCAGCAGTTATCATGGCAATTTTTATTTTTGTTTATGGGATAGTGTATCATCAGTGCCTGTCTTTATTAACAGTGCAGTAACATGATGGAAGGATCCTGCAATTACAGTTTACTGCTATGGTTATATGTGACTTGTCTCTCAACCAAATTTAATCCTATGAATGGAATTTTACTGGGAAAAAATGGCAACTGGGCAGGGTTTTTCTTTTTCCAGGCACATCAGTCTCCCTTTTCCAGTTATCATTCCAGAAATGGTCCATATTCAGGTGTGTGACAAGTATGATGATTTGGAATGTTACTGCAACCTGCCACATGTTAATTATCACCTGTGGCCTCAAAGGGTAAGAAAGTTGTTTTGTACATCATTTTTAGGCATGTTAACAAAAGCTGCAAGAAGGACCTATTAGTTTTGTCATGCCTGTCTGTCCACATGTATCACCTCTGCTCCCACTGAACTGATTTTTGTGAAATTTGATATTGGAGACTAGCATAGTCTGTTGATAAAATCCAAATTTGGTTAAAATTCTACAAAAATGTTTACTTGAAGATCTAAGCACATTTTTATTGCCAACAGCAACATATAATCACCATAAAATCAATCTGTTCAAGCCAAATTGTATTAAGCTATTATGACAGACAGCCAAGCAGGTATGAAACAGTACAAAAATTTTGCACCTCAACAAGAATCATAAAGTGAACTCACTGCTGCATTTCCACAACAATGCTTGTAATATTTATTATACTGCTGACAGCACATGTAACTCAGCAATACAAAGGGAACTCACTGCTGTATTTCCATGGCAACAATGGTTATGTGAACAAACCACAATGTTACATTATCTGTACACTGCCTATTTTGTTAAGTATTCACACACATGTATCCTGTGACTGCATGATATTCCAGAACCTACCAGTCATGATCCTGTAACTTGATGCAGCAATGGAACAAAGTCCTTCTTGGAAAGCCAACAGTCACTTAGCTACTCAAATTCTTACCGTTTATGAAACCTGAAGGTTCATTTCTACATTCACAAGAGACCATAACTGGATCCTATCCTAAGCCAGATAAATCCACCCATCTTAATCATATTTTTAAAAACCCTTTTCTTATACAGGCAATCTTCTGCATGCTTGTACTTATTCACAGCATTACTACTTATTTCTCCAGAAGGTCTGTGCTGACATGGGCTCTGAATATGGAACACAGTGGACACAGCCCTAAGTCTTGGCCACAAGGCAACGAGCCCGGTGATACGGTAGCAAAGTGCCTCTATAACTTAACATAAGATCAAGGTTTCTAGCCACAATTTCCTGGGCAAGCTGTTCCACATCACTGTCACATATACCTGCCCAGGAATGAAGGTCACCTATGAACCTCAATGAAGGACATGAACTCATCAGTAGCTGTACTGACAGAGCTGTAAGGTTGCATTCACTGCGTAGCACAAACACACGAAGATGTTGCGGATGAGGATTCTCAGCCAGGCTTTGTGAAATTAATGAGTCATCTACCACTTCCACACCTTCTCCATAATTTTCTTCTTCCAGCACCACCTATCACAAGAACAACCAATACTCAGTTGTGGCCACCTTTGTACATGATATGAATACTTGATGGGGACCGCGGTGGCACAGTGGTTAAGGTGCTGTGCCACAAATCGGAAGGTCGCTGGTTCGATCCCAGCTGTGTCATTGGAATAAAGGCGGCTGGTGCGTAAGGCTGACAAACTTACCACCATCCTGTGCTGTTGTCATGAAATCTGGGAACCTTAACTTCCTGGAACCCTCTGGGCCACTCCAGGTCTGTAACGGGACTGCTTTACCTTTTTTATGAGTGCTTGATTTTATGAAATATTATACACTGTTGAAACTTCGTGACAAAATATGAATTGTTAGTGTATTTGAACTGGCATTTAAATTATGTGTATGTTTTCACAAGCAGATAGCTGGTAAAGGTTAGTAAGGCTATAATGAGACATTAGTTCAAAGAAATATTAATTGACCTTTAATTATATAGGACAGCTCAGTAAATTTCCAGATGTCCTGTGACAGGAATTATACCCTGGATGGCTCAATTTGATGCTGGCAAGAAATGTTATCACTCTTATCTTTACCAATGTCCAAAATGACTGCAGCCTGCTAGGTCTTTTAGCCTGTGAGTACATGGGACTCATTCCCTGATAAGTAAATGTGGCCACAGGGAGAAATGACTTGCAGTTCTGAGATTATGGATATTTGGAGTTTTATTTCTGCCTTCATGCTAGGGATGGTGCAGAGGTTTACAGTTTAATATATTTATTTTTCATTCATATGGCTGGTGCAATTAGTTACAGTAGATTCTTTTTAGTGCACTGACATTACTAAACATCTTACCTCAAGATGTTCAAGACGTGTAGCATGAACAAGTAGAGCATGCAGTGTTTCAGTGGCCCCAACACGAATTCTACATGTGATGAGATGAGGCAGCATAGTTCCTTCCTCCCCATACCATCCGCCTTCTAACTTGGCCCCAAGTTCTTCAAGATGTGGACAGTTTTCTGCTAGCATTGACACATCCACAGAATGCATCTGAAGATCAGGACAAACATAGGTTGTTAATATGATCTGAAAGCATTCCAGCCCATGGTGCAGTGTAGATCTTTTTCTAAGTGTTGTTGCAACTTCTGATTTTGAAACAACACTTTGAAGCACCATGCCATGACAGGATCATATTTAATTCAAAATTATGGTTTGCATTGGTTAGTGCTGGTAATACATCACAGATGGGTTTCTTTTACTTTGAATGTTGGTTAGTATTAACCCTTAGCCGCTGAACTACATATATATATATATATATGTCATGCAGTGAGCCCTTTAAATGGCCGAATGGTCATTAAAGTGGAGGGGGGGGATTTAATTCTGGCGCCAAAGGGTTAAGGGACATAGCATACTACATGTTTGTAAATGTTTTAAAAATTTATGCTTCCTGTTATTACTGAATTTTCAGCAGTTACTGGTTTATATATTTGTTTGGATTCACCTTGAAGGCATATTGTTTCACATACTTGTCTTAACACTGTTGTATTATCTGGTCCTCACTGTTAAATTACGAGTGCCTCCCCCTCCACCCTTGCTATTTTGTATACTAGTTGGCTAGGTTAGTTTATGGAGTTTGTAGGACTGCTGGAAGGGACGTGGAAGAAGTGGTCATGGCCAAATTGTAAGGTAGTCCTTGCACTGGCCCAGCAGGACTGATCAAAACTAGCCTCAGAAAAGTTGGTAGCCCAGGCAAGATTCAAGCCAAAAGAAGCACTGCAAATGGTGACTTATTAATATAACTGCTTATGAAGGACATCAAATGCACTAAAAACAAACCTACATCATTCAGTTACATATCAACCCAAAAGAAGATGCCTAGGGAGGTTTATATAGGGATGGTCAGCTGCAACAGAGTGGGCCAAATATTGATACTGATTGATAGGATTTTGAAGATGATAATCCTGAAAACCTGTATATGTATAACATGAAACCAGTCACACTGAAACCCCTATTTATCATTCTCTGGATGAATGGCTTTACTTACACAAAATTAAAGTTTTTATTAAATGGGGGTAAGCAACCTGTTTCTCAACATGTACAGTTACATAATCAATAGTAACAAATTATTTTTAAAATAATGGTTTGCAAACTAAGCACTGAGACAACCTGAGTCAAGAAGTCAAGTAACTATAATGCTGCAAGGCATACAGCTTCCAAGCATGTTCAGTATGTGATGTCATTTGCCAGACACTGTAGCTGTGCAGTAACAATTTATGGCAGACAGAAAACACAAAGACTTGATGCTGTTTCATCCACAGTTACATGAAATCACTGAATAATTACCACTATATCATTACAAGTGTTTATGACAGTCCTAATTAATTATTAAAATCCTATGAAGCTTCCATATCAGATCCCCCACCTGGTCAACCAACACAAGCTTCCGCAGTTTCTGCCCATGTTCTATGAGATAACATTCCAGTGCTGGAGAAAAGTCTACAAAGTCGAAGTCAACAGTGAGTGCCACAAGATGAGAGAATGATCCAACACTCTGTAGCCAGCTTCCACGGGTGTAGAGACTGGTCAGTTGAGGAGCCGCTTTAGAGAGGATACTGGCTTTCTCTGGTGACAGACATGTGTCCCATAAGTCTGTTAGGTTGAGCTTCAGTTTCCCCTCATGATGCTGTGACAGAGTCACAATTGCATCACCCACATTCCTGAAATTACAACATACAATACTACTTCCTCTTCGTAACAGTTTTCCCTAATCATGTAACTCACTATGCAGGTATCATTTAAATGAAAATGCTGATTTAAAAATTATTTATTGCCACCAGGTAACGGCAATGCTCTCATCTTTTAAAACTCGTTGTCCAGTTCCAAATTATTTCATAATTCTGTCTGAGAACAAGTTAGGTGGTGGAATGAATATTCTGTCCCCCTACTAAACGTACTCTCAAAGTATGAGATCTCGCCCTTTAAAATGGCTGTGTACGTGGTATAGAAATAGTAGTCCCTCAAACCTTATGAAAAAAAGAGGGGCATTTTGTCAGTTTTATAGGCTGTAAAGAAAGAAACTGTGGCGTATTGAAAACAAATACCGTCTGACATCAATCATTGATGACTGTCCATGACTGAACTTTTATGCAACATGTACAGTAGATTTCCTTTAATCTGGCACCCATAGGACCAGCGAGGTGCTGCATTGTCAAATATTCCAGTTCTTTAGACAGTAACTATACTGACTTGAGCTCTTACAGGTAAACGTCTATTACTGCTTCCATTACTAATCAGAGGACTATTCCATCTGGATAGCTCCTTCAGAATGCATAGCTGTAAACCACATATACAATACCTTGTCCAATTGCAGTAATGTAGGCTGTTTCAATGTCTCTTGTTTGATAATGCCCCTCACACTTCCACTTCATACCTTAAACAATTGTAATTGGTCCTTCCATTTCTTTATGTCACAGATAGTTCATGATCCATTGTTGTATGAAGCCCTAACTTTGGCTTTCGCAACTTTCAAGCCTCCTAATTATTTCAAGTTTCTGCACACTTGTTAATGTTATGTGCTCCCTCTTGCCAGCAGTACCTTTTTACTTATAATGGGACCTTCTAAATCCATTATAATAGCTTAATGGGATCAACAAAGTCCAGATAACACATCAAGTTACAGAATAAGTGTACATAATGTATGTTATTAATGCTGAAACTTCCAGTCTTGGGACTATTTTCCTTAACTGCCAAACTGTCAGGATTTCTGGAGTATCAGTAGCCAGATTAAGGAATTCTACTGTATTACAATAACAATTCTTGTCAGAAGTCACATTCATTAGTGTGAATAAACTCACATATCAGATCTTAGGTTCTCACAGCAGTTAATACTAATCTTTAAAATGCTGGTGCTTTACAACCCTGTAGGATCAATGAAATGAGAATGTATCTGGGGTTTTAAATTATCGGTGCAAAATCTAGATGTTTTAAGAATGATGACAGATTTATGAAATAAACTGCACACAGCATCAAATACAGCACAGAAACAATGTAGTGCATGCCCTTTATTAAAAAAAAAGGTAATTCTCTCCAAGGCAGAAACTTTACTACCAATATTTCATTTTTCTTAGCTTCAAATTATGGGCTTCTTTCTAATGAATGTTACCAAAGTTTCAGTGAAAAGGTTCACCACTGATATAACAACAGGCAATTTAACCTGAAAAAAGAATTAAGCAGTTGCTGTATTTTCAGCTGTGACAATTCCTGAAACAATCATCCAGTGTTTGTCACACAATAGTACAACTGAACATAACATTTAATGTGCATATGATGTCCTGAACATATTACATGTAACACAAAAAAATGTGTGTGTGTGTGGCACATACATGTATGTGTATATATATTTTGTTTTTGGACACAACTGTCCATTTTGGCATTCGCATCAACATGTAACAATGAACTGAACTGTGTTTCAACAGATAAAGCGTAAGACTGTGGTCTTCTGGAATGTGACACCATGCAAACTGATGGAAGGTTAACAATGTTTCAAAGGAACCTGCTGCCTCCTTCTTTAGGGTAGAGGGTGGAGGCACCTGGTATGACTACTTCTACCTTCAAAATGGAAACAGCATGTTCTTTTGACTCACTGATAACCATCTACTATGCTTTATAGTGCTCTGATGATGGTATATGACTTACTGAAGTGATCATCTTTCTTTGGACTTAGTCCACTGTCTAACTTTCAATGTAGTGAAATGACAATGGAAGTTAGACGGTAGACCAAGTCCCAAGGAAGAAGGGAACTTCAATATATATACTACACTACATAGCATCATACTGTAGTCTTACCCCTGTTCTATCCCAGCTTGTCCTGTACATGGTGTTGAACTGAACTTCTTATGCTTTTGAATACCAGTCTTCAAAAGCTTGATTAATGCACTATGTTTAAACTTCAGCTACTGTGGAGTCTAAGATCCTTTTCCTTTGTAACAGATACTGAGTGTGTGGAAGTGATTCCAAGGTTTGAAGAGCATTGCATTAATAGCTCAGGAAGGACCAAAGAAATTCAAGGAGTTATGATTAACTCTTTATTGTCAAGTGCTGAAATGGTGAGAACTGCTCAACCAAGTACTAAAGCAAGTTTTAGCAAGCTGCTAGGTTATAAACTTCCTTTGGACTCTACTACAGTACAAAGTTCAGTATGTCACTGGTCTCAAACATTTGTCTACTGACTCAGCATGTTGTCAAAATGTCATCACAATGAGATCTTACCAAACTCAAGCCCAAAGCAATTAATAGTAGTGAGTGGGTTTCAAGGAAGTTATATCAGATTTTGATTAGTTGCATTGTCACATCAATCACATATGATAGCTTATGGCTGTACCTGTAATATATAAACCCTCCCAGTGATCTAAGGTTTGGGATGAAGAGAAGGAGCATTATAACACCAAGCTCAGATGTATTTGTATCTTGGATGCGAACCTCCTGAAGACTTCGACAGCATGCGTTCAAGTCAGATGGCTGAATAGCTGAAAACCATTCGCTGGTGTCACCACAGTACCCATCAGGAGGCAAAATATGAGCCTCTTGTTCCTGGGGAAAAATAAAAATTTACCTTTAAACAGCAAGAAGGAACATTTTCTATGCAAGGCCTTGTTAGAAATTACTCAGTTGTAAGTGCAGATATGTATAACTAAAGGATTCACACAAGCATTCACACTAAAAAATGAAAAAGTAATACATTTTATGAACAAATAAAATGTAAATTATAGAGCACACACTCAAAAGGCATGTCTGGAAGAAGAAATTATGAATTCATGCATTTCAAATTGCTTATGAGAGAACGAATTGTACCTAATATTAGAAAGAGAAATGATATCTCTGCAACCGATACCAGTCTCCACTTCAAGACGATCTGTATAAGCAAGTTGTCCGTACAAAAAATTACTAATTTTAAAATGAACTCTTGCCATATATCTACATGTCATCATATTCTATAAGAAGGGACACTTCTTCTTACTATACATGACTTGACATACCTTGAAACAAAGAGCTCGGAGGCCACTGTCATCTACAAGCCAAGATGATGTGGCATCAAGATGTCTCAGATGTGGACAGTGGTGGCCCAACAGTCTAAGAATTTCGTTGTCACATACAGAGCGCAGGACCAGTGAGCGCAGATTTGCTGCCAGCCCACCTCGTAGAACACGGTGAAATGACAGATTGGCTGATGACACTGTTTCTATATCTCCTGCACGACGTGGGTCCAGGCGTACCTAATATATAATGCTGGTTAAAGGTAGCTGAATGCAAGATATACTCCAGGATGGGAGTGAAGTCAGGGAATGTGGTTATTACTGTCTTTTAATTATACTTCTCAGTTGCATATGATGAAGAGGGTAAGTCACAAGTCATGTAACCTCTTCAAAATAGTTTTTTCTTGTAGAAGAACACAAAATATGTGCACTTGTCTATGCATGTACCTAGACCAGCATGCTGGCTGGTAGACTATGCTGTTTGTGACCATGGCATTTTGGTTTTGTGTGCCAGTCCAGATGGGACACTTGGAGCACAAACAAGTGTTCTGAGTTTTCAATAGCAGAATTGCTGTTTATTATTAAATCTTACATCATGTAAAAGGTGTATGCCAGTGCATCAGAGGTCATTTAGGCATGTGTTTCTTGATTTATGCATTCCAAATAAATCAGCAATATGCTGGCATGTTGTAAGGTATTATGAAACAGCAATGAAGATGATGGGAGTGATTCAGTCAGTCACCACTTCTGTCTACATTAATACTGAGAACAGTTTGTTTGTGTTAATAGATTCACCCACAAAACCAATTACAGGACTGTCTCACCTGACTGGATTGAACTATCAAAGTTTGCAATGATGTGTAGAGCATCTGAAACCTGTGCTGTCATATTCACATGGTGGATGAACTGTGTGTCTTTTTAATACTGTTACAAGACTGAAGGATACACATTAACTACATACCAGGCAGCACTTTTTTATGTGTCAGCAAACATGATAAGAACATATTTGTTTCTGAGAAGTGAAAAATTTCTTTCAACATCTTGTGTGACTGTTCACTCTTTGGTGAACTGGCATAATACAAAAGAATCCTGATTTAAGATTTCTCAATTTACGATTTACCAGCATTTCAGGTTCATATTTGCGGTCCCATCCAACACTCCATACAAACAATGCACAATTTTTCTCATTTTATTTTTTCTTTGTTTTAGGTTTTTCCTGCATTTAAGACACACATCTTCAGTCCCTATACCATTCTGGAGCCTCAATTTAGGGTTCATGTTTATAATGGTGGAGTTTCATTTCCTATGTGGTCAGGCAGTCTCAAGTTCCAAAGATGTCAGGAAGTATGTGTGCTCTGTGTGATGTCAAGTTTCCACTGTGATGTAAATGAGATCTGTGCTCTTTGGATTTTACGCAGCATATAATTGTAGTTTCTTTACCAAAGTTTCGGGTCCAATAGGTTGTCCCCAAACGTAGGTACGGAATTACCATTCTACACTGTGTGTAAAATCCCAAAACAGCACATATCTCAAGTACAGTTTAACTTGGTTATAATGACCTCGGTGTGTGACACCTTGGCTATAATGTTATACATTTAGTGGTACCAACTAACTCCCCATAAGGCATGTGTTTTTCTGCCTTGCTTAGTAAGACACATATAAAAGCATCCACTTGGATATAATGACATTGCCAGTCACCATTTCCAATATAATTTCCCAAGATGTAGGCAATTTTGAGAAGTATATCACTCCTCGTCCTTGAGAGGGCAAGGCCTCTAATGCTTTCATACAGCTACACAAATTCCAGGCCTGGAAAATGACAACAGTAACAGTAATTCACTTTGTGTGTAACATTGACCTCTACATTCCTACTCTTGCAGTTAACAGGAGTCTGGTAACATGATATAAGAAACAGAAACTGACAAGAAGAAAGCCGATGTGTGTCTGGAACTTAGTCTTGTAAATTCTATGATCCAAACAATCTGGAAAACAGAACCAAAATTATTAGTGCATTTGAACGGAATGGACTGCGAATAAATTGATAGCCTGAACGAAGTGACGTCAACAAGGCACTGCTGAAGTTGCTTAAGCAAGAGAGAAGTGACAATGTACCAGTCAGTGGTCCTCTTCACATGGTAAATTTTTTTCATCCTAAATTTTACTGTTAAGGTAATGTATTTTTTTAGTGTAAGCCTGTATGGAAATTTACAGATACAGAAGAAATGTTTTTCTTATTTCTGATTTGTAATAGTAATTTAAATATGAAAAAAATCAGTGTTAACATTAATTAAGTAATATGACTGCAGGCCTGTATTTTGTCTTGCAATAACATCTACATGTTATTTTCCTTCCGAATATACCGAAAGAAGAATACACATTCAGAATGCCTTGTTCAGTCATATGGTATGTCTTGGATAATAAAGTTGCATATAGCAATGTTAATGTGTTCATTGAAAATGCATTATTATCTGGACAATGCCTACCCATGGGTTACATGTTACAAAGTGGCACGTACATTCCTGTACCTTGGACAAAATGTTTCCAAACTGTTATGTACACAGTAGGTTGGTGGTTTAATAATCTCATTGCTACATAATCCAATATTTAATTCATTTAGCAGTAAAAGAATATTCAATCTAGATTAAACACTAAACATTTACTTTAAAAATACATAAACAATGAATATTTTCTGCATAGAGAGTGGAATAACACTTCCAAAATAATGATGCTTGTACAATTGAAAGTTCCAGACTTGTTCTGTCAACAAAAGTTCTTGAAATTCATATAAAACGCTGTGACTGACTCCAGACAGAAAGAAGGACATGATGAAGCCAACAGTTGCTTTTCAAAATTTTGCAAATGCACCTAAAAATGAAAGAGTGGAAGATTCATCTACCGCAGAATAGGTAGTACCTCGAACCAGCATATGTAACAAGCTGCATTACAATTATTTCACACAGTATCATCATGATCTGATTGTAGAGGAAGGAAATGTAGGTATATTTTTATTGTGCATAAAATTATTTTTCACAGTTACAAAATTAGGGAGAAATACTATTTATCACATAGAATCACCTTGACTGTAAGTTCTTGGAGACCAGTTGCTTCACACTGTTCCAGTGTAGACAGCAAGGCAGAGCACTGCTCAGCGCGAAGCCATGAGTTATCATCCCCACCAGAGTGGTCAAGTTGTTTGATGGCTTGATCAAGCAATATGCTTAACAGGTCCAATAGCATATATATATTATTCCTGGCAAAGGAATATTGTTATCAGTTTTATATTTAAACAAGGTGATAAATCTTTCTTGTAGTAAATAAAACCAATTTTTTTAAGGAATTTTATTATATAATTTGTGTCAGTAGCCACAGTTGTTCATTAACTGCAAATGAATATATCTGGTTAAATTATTTATAATTATTTTGTAATTAGTATGTGCTGTATTATTTATTTGAGTCCTATTCTTCATTTGGTTGGATGGCACACCAT
>Ga0123352_10009386_pt1 | contig 15295 bp, 8 predicted proteins | sample TergutLab28metaG_FD_89700 | JGI IMG/M metagenome (GOLD analysis project Ga0123352, IMG submission 89700) | Labiotermes labralis P1 segment gut microbial communities from Petit-Saut dam, French Guiana - Lab288 P1 | ecosystem: Host-associated > Arthropoda: Insects > Digestive system > Gut ... | reverse complement strand
GGGTTTTAGATTTTTTTTGCTTTTTTTCCGAAATGTTTGGGGTGTGGGAATTTTTTAACGGTTTCCCAAAGGGGGTTGGGGCGGGAAGGTTTTTGGGGGCCTTTGGGAATTTGGGGGGGGGGGGGTTGAACCCCCCCCCCCCTCAGTACGCCACTGGAGCGTAAGAAAGCAAACCGTGTTCCAAATTTGAAACTGAAGTTCCAATATGTTACATAACAGGAAAGAGTAACGTCTCGAGAAACTACCCGTCACGTACCTGGACAAGAAATACCCCACCTTATATAAGAGACGAATGCCTACTATGAGGCAACCCAGACAAACTAATCCATTCGACGATCCCCAAAACGTGTTACAGATACCCATGCAAAACGGCTACCAAGATGAATATTCATGTCTTCACGGATACCATTTCGTGTTGACTGGCAAACAAAGCGTTACCCACGTTTCAGAGATGGCTACTATTGAACTTGGCTTAAGCTTTATCACACCACTGAGACAAAATATAAGGACATTAACTATCCACTTTTAAATACAGCAGAATGTCCATTATCCGAACTAAGTGTGACCGAGAAATTTATGTTAATCAAATTTTTCGGTTACTCAGACATTCATGAGAATATTATCACCAAATACTGTAACTGATTTATGAAATAGTTTGTATATGATAACTAGCAAATACTGAAATAATGATGCATCCTAAATTTATTTTAAACTTACCTGATTGTTCTACATAGTTTCAACAGTAAATCCACATATTTATATAAAAAATAAAAAAACAAACACAAGTTATCACATGGTAGAAACAAGTAATATGAATCTTATGCGTATTGGACCGTGCATCATCTTGATACTTGAATAAAGGTAGACCAACTTGATGTCTCACATATAGACATCAGTACATATGCATAAAACACCATCAAACCATACCACACACTAGTAAATTCAAGAGCCACAGGACACCACACGCTTGCTGTAACACGCTCACTCAGAGCCACACACGACACATAATATAGGTATAACACTTACCACTAGATAAAAAAATTAACACATAAACCTCTATCATTACAGCACAATACAACCTATGCAATAACACGCCAAGTAGTCGCAAGCTCCTGAAGATGGGTGTACTAACATCCGAAACATGTTGAGCAGTAAACTGACATAATAAAATAAGTGACATCAAGTTGGTCTAACTTTATTAAAGTAATATGAACATGGAAAGGCGTTTTTTTTTAAATTACATTATTATTTGAACCACGTGTTATCGCCGACATACGATTATGAACTCCTGCAATGCTCCAACCGGCTTCGTGATATTTCAGTATGGTAACCAGTAACTGGAAAATACATAGTCAATTTTTTTGCCGGTGATGGTTCGTATAATTGAAGATTCCCTTGACTCGGATGACTAATTCCGGGTAATCGACGCTCTACTATAAATGAATACAACAACAGCCATATTCTTAAAATTTATGACACTTTTTGCACTCTACTACGCAATTTATTCCAAGTGAAGATCGAGCTCTGTCTGCGGTATCCCCCTAACACAACGCAACAAAAGCCTACTCTTAAACAACCATTAGACAAAGCTAACATTTATCTATGCACAGTGAACAAAGTAACATAATATTTCAAATTCAATTCAACTCAAAAGTTATTCATTAACGCGTGAGTTTAAGAACACAAGTGCCAATTATAAAGTCAGCACAAAAACACGTATGCAACAAAAATCAGAGCAAAAACACTAAAACGAAACACTAAACAGGCAAAAAAAAACAATAATAATAATAATAAGTCATTGTCATTAAACTGTAGGACAATACTGGAGATACGGTACACAAATCAAGTACAATTTCATAGAAAAATTCCTAAAACTTTAATTGAAATTAACGTGCGGGATAATATGTGAAATACTGAATACACTAGGAAAGACATGCTTGTATAGACAGGCAGTGCCTCAGTGACGTATATCTCCCACCTTACATATTCACACCACGTCTCAAAATAATCTGGTTAGGGATAAACAAACTATACTCCTCTAGTTATTACTTAATTCATACAATCCGTAGACTCCCACTGTACGACGTTCACCGACCCATGTACTTATTCTAATATCATCTTGCAGTCTGTATCTATGAGGTCCAACAATTTATCGCAGAGCAAAGTTTTAGCGAAAATATTAGGCTTTCCAGTGCATTTTGGTTGAATATAAGAAAGTAAAAGTCAGTTCTGTGAAATAAAGGCCAGAAGGTATTACTGTCCTTTGCCTCTTCGTATTGTGTGTGAGTCAAGCTGTTCAGCCCCTTACAAACACAAATGCCAGTTTCGTAATTGTTTTGAGCCGGAATATGATTTTTGTAAGATACAGGCTCTCAAGTACCAAACCTCTATTTTAAGACCTTTTGAAACTCTTACAAGGCCAAAGCTCACATGAAATTCACATTAATAAGCACCCGATTATATACATTTTAGGTATGCGTAAGAATTCTAACATTACTGTCGTCTTGTTGAAGGATTTCCTTACTTATGTAACTGTATATATGTTTACCTTCATTGTATTAAGTCTTTAAAATTCCGCATTCGTTACACGGATTCGTGTCTTGTATTTTACATCCCTTTCCTGTTTATGACTCCCAGGGACGCGAGACAAAGCTACTGGCTTCATGTGGGTCGAGACTCAAGAAGGCTAAGACACAGTTTCAGAATCAGAAGCCGGAGTTCACACCCCAATAAAGTGACAGGTAAGTTTATAGCTGTGGATGTTACCAACTTTGGATTTATAAACAGAAAAATAAGTATAATAATTTTGCGGAAATCATTAATTTTTGGATAAGAAGGTAAAAACAAAACAGCAGTATTGGCGATAAAACTGGAAAGAAGTGTAAAGGTTGAATAAACGCACACCGGGCAACTCAACAGTTTGTAGATTTGAATATCCAGTCTCACTACAAGTATATTATTTGGTACTTGTAAATGTGCAGACTGGGGACACGATGGCAAGAGAGCGGCTAGTGCGGATTGCGAGACACCCCGAGACAGCGTGGCACAACTCGGATCAATAGGCACGAGCGACATGACAGCCATCCCCTCTCAAAGACACGTGTACATCTTTACATACGTCCTCTAACACGCAAATCGTTTTCCTTAGTAGCGTAAGCACAAATTACAAAGCACGACTAAAAATTACAGGAAACATACATTAAATAAGACAAGAAATATATGCACAGTGAAACTGATACAACACATTCACTCCAGTACAAAATCGCAGCTTCACACTAACTGCAATTTTATCTTATCCTACCAACAGCTCCACAATTCACCACGAAAGAAGCCGCGCATGTGGGCAGATCATGGATCCCATCGTACATGCGCAAAATGTAAGTGTGAATGCATATGCGCGCAGAAGAAATAAGAACATCCACGTGTGCAGAGTTACGTGTAAGTTTCCAAGTAATGTGAGGTAAAAACTGTTGGATCTAACTGAAAACTCAAAAGCATCAGAAGCGTTTTCGTTAAATACCCCAATTCTAAAATGTCATGAAAATATTTTCGCGGTTCTCTAGCTCTTATATGTGAACAGACAGGCCGACAAATACACAGGCGGAAAAAAAAATGTGCATAAGAACCCGGACGGATGCCAACGCACTTAAGCAGATACGACTTATTTCCTGGAATTCAATTATGCATCCCATTTCACGTGTAATCTGATAACGCTCTCAATTAAAATGGAATTACGCAAATTTGTCTCTATTGCTGGATGTACAAGGCACAATGCATTCTGGAGACTTTTTATATACGAAAATTGCTAGATTTCCGAGAAATATAATGGAACGTTTTCAAAGAGATAGCCAGAATCCGGGCTAAAGAACCAAGGAATTTTAAAATGTTTTCGATCTAGAAGTCTACAATCCGTTACATAAAACATTCTTATAAATAAAATAATTTAGCAGGGCTGTTGTATTTGACAATAACACAAGGAGCGTTCGGACATGATTTGGACTCACCTCATTTGCAGTATTTCTATTGCCTTCAGGCCGAATACTGAACAACTGCTAGAGCAACAAATTACGCTCCTAGGAGATGCATGTTTCCATCTCCTTCGGAGCTTTCGGTTTGGCGTCGCGGAACCATTATTTAAGGCAATACCACTCACTGACAGCCACCTGTGCAGTTTCCTTGCCACTGTTCAAGCTTCGTACCACGTTGAAAACAATGCTGCGTGCAGACGCGTTCTCTCCACAATCTATAGATAACCGACGATGAATATCTGATGCTTCAATGCCTTACTTTCACAGGATCCACGTAGTCCATCTCTGCCATGATAATCGCCTTCATTTTGCAACTCCTGTCCATGAGCTTAGGCCTCTATACTTGGTAATGACACAGCAGTTTTTCACAGGCATGCCCGACTAGGGCCATTTGGTGGTGGAATGCTGTACTAATACTACACTATCAGACAATAATCCGCACGATCTCAGAAATCGTTATTTGCTGAAACAGCAGTCCATGTCCGAAATAATTTCCGAACACCCTTCGTACTGGAACCTTTAAAGCCCGGTGATAACCGTATGCACAGTTTTCTGTAATACTAAAGAGGGCTACAATATACCCACATTATGTCCTAATATCATTCAACAAGGTAAACCGACATATAATTCTAATGGAAACACAATCTCTTCTCTGTGGGACACGATCTAAACTTTCCTGTATAACGTGCTTTAACTTTAGTGTTCAAGGAGTTGATGGATAAGTGTAAGAAAATCTGTTAGAGAAATATAAAGTCTTTGAAAAGGGAAAATGGACACTGGGCATGTTACGTAAAAGAAAACGACATGAGTTGTTGGCCGCTACTTAACCAATTGTTTGGGTGATATTGTGGAAGTTAAGATATGCTAGAAATGTTGCAAGAATAAGAAACAGAGAACTATAATGTTAGTGACACAGCTCTTAGAGAGGTATAACTTGCAAAATGACGGAATAATATTAAAACAACAAGAGTTTCAGGGCACTGAGGAGCGACATTATGTGCTGGTCCAAATTTAAATCCCACAACCACGCCGGCTCGTGCACGTTCTTGCCACGTCTACGTATCTTTCTTCACATAGATCTTTGAGCAATGGGTTAATAAGATTGAAGTGGGTAGAACTGGCATAGGATCGCGTTGTGATGTCGGTCTCATGGTATTAGCAGTGTTGAAACATCGAGTTCTGCTAACAAAGCAGGTGATCACACTGCACAGTGATTATGTACTATGTAATTGGGTGTGATATGCTGCATTGCTCAGCGTCGAGTTTTACGCGTCTTTTCCATTAAGATTTTAAAATGAGAGTATTATGAAGAAGTTCTATGTGTTCATGCTACATACGACTCAGTTTGTATATTAAGTAGCATTGCAGCTCGTTTGTAAACGAGCCTTCTCAATAAATCTCTTTATGTTCACATTCTTCTACCTCGAAGCCAGAGACAGTATTATCCTCCGAAACAGCTGTGCCTCACTACCATATTATATTGAGTCAGTTCCTAGACAAGAATATTTGCAAATCTTAAAAACTTCGTGTCAGGCTGAGCGTAACATAGGGTTGCACAGAACGAATGCCAATCAACATTAAATGCACTAATTTTAGATATTCCTCTACAGTACCAAATTTTATTTGCAGGCATTGAATAGTTAAAAGGTGATAGGTACTGACCTAGAACGTCGAAATAAGTGATATCATACGCTACTGTTTATTCGGGTTCAGAGATCATATCTCGGCCTGCAAATAAGCTACGTTGCCGGAGGATGTTGTGGATTTCCCGGGTTCCTGCAGACAGAAAATGGCTTGCATCTTCCATTTAGCCCACAATCGAATGATTCCAAATCTGGTCCAATTAATTATTTATTACTTATCCTAGCTAACATTAGACGCTAATCTGGGTTACTGGTAGCACCCTTAATAAACCACAAACAAACAAAATACAAAATACACACAGATTTTTCTCCTTTAAAAATTAACTTTATATCATTCGTACAAAACATTTATGATTAAGTTCAGAGGTACCTTCGAAATACGAGAAATTTTTGAAACTCGGCACACCCCATTCGCTCCTAGCAAAGATCTCAAACATGAAGTTTTCTTTCTTGTGAATATCTCCAGAGCAACTCCACTTTTCCTTTAGAACACAGAGGCAAAATAATCACTGCTTCCTCCAATGTAGTGCCATCCAATACTCATTACTGTCCTGCCCCGACCACCTGGGGGCATTTGCAGTATTCCTATCTAGAATTTCAATCGATCTATAGGTAGGGTTCCACAGACACACCCATTATTCGAAAGCAATGTGCAAAATATTCTGAGCATGAATATCTACATCTAAGCTGGAATGGTATCATGTTAAAATGAAGTACCGAACTGTCATCATGATAATGCGCTACTTTCTTTTCATGAGAAATGTAAGTGTGTTTAGAACATTAAGATTTAATCTTCGTGTATTTTTACTGGAACTCAGTTCAACTTCCTAACTATCTGACCTATTTTCATGAAATGTATTCTGGACGTTTTTCCGTAATTTTCGGACAATCTCTAAAAAATATATGGGAGTTGCGCTGAACCAATCCCACGGCCATGAACATGATGTCCTGATATGACGTGTGGTATGAGACAAAAAAATATGTTGAGTTTTTGTACAGTTGTATTTTGTGGAATCTAAACAAACAACAACGTGGCCTCGTGAAATTTTGATGACGGTAACTACTGAACTATTGGCAATAGACAACTAAAGTCCATCATAGGGATATATCTGAAACATTAGTATACTTAGATATGAAATATTATTGCAAATCAACAGCAATAAACATGGCGACGATATGAAACGCACATTTCACATCCGACTAAATTAAGAATAAGGAGATTTTACATCAGTTTAAATAACTTCTTCACAAGAGAAACAACAAAAATAACAATAATTCTTTTCCATTTACGTTATGACTCCGCAGTCTAATGGCCAGTAACAAAATTACCATAATTCATAAATAATAATAAAAAACAATAATAACATACCGTATAGTTAGGAATCTTTAGGCGGATCAGTGGATGAGAAGTGCTTGGTCGGTGGAACCTGCACTGTTTGAGATCCAGCTAACTGCTATGAAGTAAGGAAAGTGAATGGCAATTAGTCTTACAGAACTATTGGAATAGAAATGCGTAGTGGAAAGGCAGGTTTCGTGTCTTACATAAGCTTCAAAGCTCTCACAGCACTACAAGTGATAAAATCTTAACATTTGTCTAATTTCGTCAATACTGTACGGAAATTGGCTACCAAGATTTAGCAATAAGTAATTGGATGCTACAGAGATGGGGTTACATTTCACCTCGCTCGCCGTCTTTCAAAGGCCGGTGGTTGACCTTCAGGGAGGGGCCAGAATGATGTATTTTTGACAGACATGGTTTACCCCACGTATAATATCCTGATGACGGACACACACATGGACTACCGGAACATTTTGTTTCTCCTCTGAATTAAGGTAGTCCTTCGAGGATAGTTCTTAAATTTGTAGGGGTTATTTGCAAATTAAAAGAAAAAGTTCCATTTGGAAATTACACCTCTCAGTCTGTCTGTGATCCCTATCAACACTTTAACTTTTCAAAAAATTCCCTTTTCATTCAACACTGAGCATTCTAGATAAAGGCGCCGAGCAATTCTCAGGTATAATGACATATAATAAAGCACACTTTACAGGCAACAATAACTCGACTTGCCATGTCGCCAACAATCGTCGCTAAGTTCCAAGTTTCAAACACTTTAATATAAAATAAAGTCCAATTTTCGCACGGCTATTGATGGCTTTTACACTTCCCTATAATTTGTCCGGAAATCCCGAATTTCAGAGACGTTGGTATATAAGACATTCGGTTCACGCCGAGTCTCAATGTATTTTGACCAAAAATTCCAATTTGCAGACAAGTCGGCTCATAGTAAGACCTGGTTTACTTTGCCAATAAATGTTTCCATGTCACGGAGCGATGTCGGACAGCTCCCATTTTCATCCGCATTAATCCCTAATACAGAAAAAACCCTACAAATAGAATTCACGTGTCACTGAAGTCCTCGGTCAGATCGGATTTTGTCACATTAAAGCCTGGATTACGTACTATCATAAATTGACTCTGAGTGTATTTCATAAACCATGTCACTAATTTTATTGAAATTCGATACAGAAGACATCCACTGAATTTTCATTGGCAATTCAGATTTTCATAATATTTGTGCATAATGAAGACTAGTTTATATGAAGCAGCAAAATGTCTTTTCCATGTAGTACGTAATCCTTCCACACATTATGTTGAAGTTCGCTGCAGGAGACATTATTTTCAGCACACTATGCGCAAATTAACCTCAAAGAAATCCGTTGGTAATTCAATGTGCTACTACGTATACAAAGTACATAATTTTTAATGCGGTTATAGTTAATGTTATATGCACTGGCAAATCTGAAACTTGTATTATCTCCTTTCAGTAGTTTTGTGTTCAGGTACCTCTCTTGTCTGCGAAAGGTTAAGGTGTGGATCTGCATTTAGCCAACTCAATTTGGCCATTAATAAACTCTTACAAAACTGACAGAAAATTGTTTTCATTCTACATTTTGGTTTGTACATCCCTTTGTAACGCCTGTAAGTCAATATTTTAGCTTTTTAAAATTTAATACCACACGTTTCGGCTGGTATGGTCATCATCAGGTATTACAATTATAAAATGCTTCGAAGTAGATCAACAATGAATTAAATCTCATTCTTTACAATAAAAATATGAATTTAAAAAAATAACAGGAACGTGACATTCTTTTAAAATGGGATATTAAATGACTACAAATACTGAGTTATGGTCGGCGGTCTATTTGTTATTCTAATACCTTTAAACCCTTTAAAGACAAAACTGTATCTGTCTGATTTGAAGACCCAGCTCGTACCGCGCAGTAAACACTCCAAGCCTTGGTTATAAAACCGATAAATTAATGTTGCATAGCGAAATAATCGCTGTTTTCTTTATATCCACGCAGAAAACATGAATGATTTGCGGGCAAAAAACATAATTTCTGTCTGTTAAACCTTGTGGTAGGTAAAGTAACTTTCAAATTTTAAAAGGTTAATCTTGTTTTTTCCTCCTTCATTGTGATATAAAGGATAAATAAATAAAACTATATAGGATGATGAAGCCAGTATAACTCCAGAATCTTCGGTAACGTGTCCTAAATCACATTCCATCTGTATTACTAATAACAGTAGGTTTCTTTACCGATTCCTGTGTTTCATATACGAATAATACAAGCTATGCGTTGGATGTGTAGATAAATCGGTGCATGTGCGTCCACAATCATTTTTTCTTATTTGGAAGTAAACGACACAGGAGAAGTTATGCGCTCTTCTGGGATATTACGCAGGGCATAGTGGTAATTCCTTACCGACATATCGGGACAACCTATCGGTACCAAAACGTCGGTAAGGAATTACTCTATACGCTGCGTGATTAGAAGAGCGCGCAACTCATCTACTACGCGGCGTAAGTCGGAATTCTTACATGGAGAGACTTTAATTTCTGATTTGTTTTGTGGAGGAAATGGTGCATATTGTGGTATATTAAGCTTTGTTTCACAGGCAGATGACAAATTTTCTGGAAGAATACATGTAATATAATGCTAAATAGTGTACGTCAGCACAACTGTTTTATTACACAAAGTAATTACATAGGCTACATGTTTCGACTATTAATCAGTCATCTTTAGGCCTATTTTAATCGGTTTAGTCACAAGATGCTGTGTAAACATTGGGATCCCAGCGTGTTTACATCAAAGGTACACATAAAACTAGATCATATGCATATGCTCTAATTTTATGTATACCATTCATATAAACACGCTGGGATACCAATGTGTGCATAGCATCTTGTGACTAAACTGATTAAAATAGGCCTAAATATGACTGATTAATAGTCGAAACATGTAGCCTCTGTAATTACTTTGTGTAATAAAACAGTTGTGCTGATGTACACTATTTAGCATTATCCTATTACGTTTCTAGCACATCGTGATGCCTCCGATTAACCTTTTGGCGCCGGAATTATTTTTTTAATTTTAGCACACCTGTATATAAAATGTGAATAATACAGGAACCAAGTACGTTAGAATTATGAAACAAACTGCATTTTTAAGAGAAAAAAAAAGGAGAGTATATACAATGTTTATAATATTCAGTACCTATATTTGTTGAATAAATATATAAAATGCAACTTTAGAGGTTAGCGGTGCGGTACGACCACTATAGTTGACATTAGGCGTCAAAAGGTTAAGAATACATGTCCTCAGCCTTCAGTTTTGAAGGTATCACGATCCAGAAGACCACAGCATAAGATTAACGTGTTTCCACTTCCTGCATCTAACCGTATGTCATTACTATAATGATGTTTGGAACTTAGTTCCAAGCATCATGACGGTGGCACTATTCGCATCTGTTTACCGGTGACGAACGAGTGAACAAAACTACAAGGCACAATATTTCTTCGGCAAATATATTTAGTGCATTCAGTTGACCAAAAAAGTTCCTACTTTCCTGTAACATGAATTCTTAATCTTCTCCGCAGCACAATACATCTTCTGCTACGTAACGAGGAGATACCTACACGAAGTGAGTCGAAACTGACTTGACACAAAGCCGGAATAACACGAAGCCACTTGCAAAATGCAAGGACTTTTACAAACGCGTTGTTTTTGTTTAAAAACACATAAACTTTCTGAAGCCGGCTATTCTTCCACCATTACGTAAGAAAAGAGGACATGAAACCTACCCTGTTCAGTTCTTTGGCGTGATCCAAGGCTTGTCTTGTTTACTGTCTCCCATTATTTCCCTGCTTTACTCAAATTCCTTCTCTTTCGGGAGATGGAAAACATTTTTTTTAAACACGAATGGATACAATCACTTGGGGATCTAGGCGTAGATGGGAAGATAATGTTGTGGTTTAAATACGCACTGCTTTCATCTATTTCAGGATTCCGTCCAATAAAATGTTATGAATCTTCGAGTTTCATAAACTTTTGAAATTAATTAACAATTTTAAGCCTGAAATTCGTCTAAAGAATACATTATATACAAAGTCCGTTACTACCTCACATAAAACAGCATGTCTTAATTAGAAAGACCAATCAGTTTTGTTTGGAGATATAAAACCTGTTTATTTTAAGAATCATAAAAACACAAAGGTTAAACAGCCCAAGTCGGGTCTAGGCCGCCTCATTGTTGAGGTTTTTAGATCGTGCACAATTAGACAGGCGCGCGCACACGCGCGCGCACACACACACACACACACACACACACACAGATATCCGGTAGGACTCCTGTGAACGAGAGATCGGCCCGTCGCAAAGGCCACTGCCTACACAACATGCAATAAACACAAGAACAGAACAACTATGCTTTTAGCGAGATTCGAACCCGCAATCCCAGCAATTTAGCGGCCTCAGACCTACGCCTTAGACTGCACGACCATCGGGATCAAAAAAGAAATGTGTAACGTTAAGACAGCTTGGACGGTGCAACTCTCAGCATCAAAAGAAGGACTACACTCTACGAGGAGAGATGCGCAGTAAAGCCACCTCGGTCTTCAGATACGATATTTGTTACCGTTGGCACAACTGGTCCCTCCGAGTCTGTCCCTAGTCGTGCGATATCGAGACATTTAACATCAAAACAGCGGCAGTTTTCTGAGGCATGAGACCGTGCAAATTTTTATAAGAAGGCCGATCGAGAAGTATCCGGACTGATTTCGAAAGGTACTGTGCACCATACATATGCTTGACAGGGCCAAAATATATATACCACAATTTTGTAAACGGTTACTAAGACATCACTCTGATGCATGTCGCCGTAAATGAACAAGCACATTACAGTCTGGCGCGAAGCAAATTCGTCGTGTTAAAGCAACGGTGCATTCGTCCGTTCTTGTGCAAACGTTTTGACCAAATACCTCACTACACTGACATGTGAACTCCCATTCTCCGCACACATAAAACCATGTGACTTTTCTCCTCTTCACTCGAATTAAGAACATCCTGAAAGGTAGATACGAAGATGTGTGAACGATTAAATTTAACTACAAGCAAAACCTTTAGAGTTCCTCAAAACCGAGTTTGAGAGGCGCTTCTAGCACTAGCATAGCCATTGGAATAAGTGTATCCAAGCAGAAGGGCCTACTCGAAGGGGTGTAGTCCTTCATCAAGGTAAATTTGATATTTTTAGCTTCACAGCATCTATCCGGATGCTTTTCCATCATGTCTCATGTTAGATGGTACTTTTCAAACATTCGGACGAGACTCAGGATTACCTTCTCGTACACATACGTTTGTTATGCAAAATTTCACATTATCACAATTGTGCTATGGGAGATGTCTGTCCTTTGTAAAATTACGTTATGTAGATTGGTGGGTATGGCAGTAGCCTTCGATACCGCGGACACGACGTAAAATATACTCTGCAAACATTTGATAATCACAGCGATGCTGACGAAGATACTAGATTTTTATATAACCTGTGGCTGTTGGAATCACAACAACAATGAGATGACCGAATGTCTCAGCTCCTGAGCATGATCTTTAAACAGGGAATATTAGATGTCGGAAGCAAAGCGACACGTTTGTCTAATACCGACATATTTACTAAAACAGCAGCATGACATACACTCCGATATGTTTAATAACACAGTTCTACACCTGAATTTGATTACGAACGACACTTGAACATCTTATCACTACTGCCCCGCCCTTTTTGTTAACATGAAACTCTCAAGTAACGCGTAAGAAGGCCCGCAAAAAATTGTCTACGCGAATCCCAGCTTCACCTAGCTTCAAGACCACTCGCATTGTTAACTTATAAAACAGATGTGCTCGCCTTTTAATGCTATGGCCGAAATGTGCAGAGCATATCTTTGTTTGTAGGGGATGAGAGTGTCAATACGGTCACTAACCCTTAGCTAAGGGTAAGCCGAATCCCTCTAAGCGACAATAATGTAATAAAAGCAATAGAAACGCCTGTAGTAGCGTTGTGTCAAGAACCGTGTTGTCCGCGGCCCCAAAGTGGGTACTAAACCTCGATCCATTGCGCCAATGTCATACAAATACCAGCATCCGTTTCGCTCGAAGTGTCAGTAAATTTATTAGCAGTTCATTCATTCATTAGTATTCAGCCTTAGAGGCCGGTCCGGCAGGAGCCAGAGCCCAGTTATGGAACCTATATGGCTCTTGGCACACCGCATCCTAGGCAAGTTCTTGGGGGTAGTTTGCCATTGCTTTCCCCCGCCTTTAGACTTTCCCAATTTCGACGCCACGTGCCTCTGCGTCCGCAGCGACGCGAGAGATTCTACTAGCGAAAGGTGGAACTGTGGACGAGAAAGATGTCAGATAGTAATTTTACCTAAATTCCGACTTCCACGTAAATTTAGGGATCTTTTGCATGCCGTAAATCTACGACATGGGACCGACGGCTTTACTTCCCCTCCGAAGGAATGCGTCCTGAGGATTTTTTCGCCCTAAGCAGTTCATCCAAATATAAATTTACTTATCTACCCGCCGAGCACATTTCTAATCTGATACATAACCAAAGATCATCGGTACCAAACCCCATCTAGACTGTTGTGTAAGGACAGGAAGGCAAATCTTCGTCACGACAGCATAGCATAAAAACTACCTAAGTAGCCTACAAGTCATCACATCTAAGAGAACAGGAATATTAACGACTGCAGTACCGTGTCGATGAAGGCTGAACCCTATCCAACGCCTCCATTACACAGATATCGCACAAAAAAAGTACTGAAATGTCTAAAGCTCAAGAACGACCCCGATCGACATAACGTCCATTAGCAAAACAAATTTTTGGTAATATTTCTGCGAAAAAACTGAAGCTTGTGCGTTTTAATGGATTTTCTTTGAGCTCATTCCTCACAAAAGAAGTGTATCGCATCTGCAAGCAATAAAACATCCCTTGCTGAAGGTAGTTTTGTGCTTAACAAATCGCTTCCTTAAACTGCATTAAAATTTTCTGAAACAAATTTGTAGACTGATATTCCGGATTTATATTTGTCAAGAAGACCAAAATTCGTAGAGTCTCAAAGTCGAAAACTCACATTACTTTTACCTGAACCTCAAGACAGAATGTTTAAAATTTATAGTGACTGTCTCAGCTGTGTCCACGTTAAGGCTGAAATTACTACTAGACGTATAAGAACACATATTCGCGGTACAGTCTCTAAATTTTTTTCCTTTAAAATAGGGACTGTCTCGGAGTCTACCTTAAGCTATGCAAGACCCCTTTCCTTGTTTTTCCAAACAAATGCTTTCCTTTCCGTTTTCTTAATCAACAATTGGTGTTCAAGACCGTGCTCGCTCATTATTGTCAACTAGTGTCCTATTTATGAATGTAATTCATCAATCTGCTGCTCTTACAGGTTTGGCTACTATTTTCTACGTCGTTCCAGTAAAACACGTATATTCCCTTACTCCAAGTTCAGAATTTGGACATGAGATGCAGGAAAGAAGACTCTGATCCAATACTGTGGTGAAAATATAGTTACAATTGAATAATTAATTTAACTCTTACGGTTAATTTGTGTTCAGTCAAATATTTATGATACTGACAATTCAGAATACACTGAATTAACTACATATAATTTCATACAGCACAGTACTTCTTTAGAAGCTAATAGACTGTCGTCTAATTAAAAACAAATCTCTCTTCATACAAGCTCAAGGACCATTATCTGATTACAACAACCGCTACTCTACTACAATACACTTCAAATCTTCACAACTTAGCACTCTATGATAAATGCTAATATTATGTTCCAATCCTTATTGTAGCACCGTGCATTTCGTAGAATTACTTTAATTATCAACCAACAAATGCATTTACATAAAATTTCACATTAAAACACTTAAAATCGCTCCGACATGTTTCGATCCTAAGACCATTCTCAGAGAGCTATGTTGTTCCTTGCTAAAGTCATTTTAAAAACATTCACAAAATAATTCCATTATATTAACAGGATGTTGTGGCAGCATATCGTGTTGTTTAAGAGTACGTTGTTGGGAATGTGTCTGGCTATGGTGTGGGTCGTGTGTTACGTAGTGAGAGGCTGCAGTCTTTCACTACGTTAACACACGACGCACACCATAGCCAGACGCATTCCCAACAACGTACTCTTACACAACACGATATGCTGCCACAACACCCTGTTAATATAATGGAATTATTTTGTGAATGTTTTTAAAATGACT